>Ga0208298_1000096_pt1 | contig 38100 bp, 64 predicted proteins | sample 14BtaG_FD_184088 | JGI IMG/M metagenome (GOLD analysis project Ga0208298, IMG submission 184088) | Marine viral communities from the Subarctic Pacific Ocean - 14B_ETSP_OMZ_AT15311_CsCl metaG (SPAdes) (version 2) | ecosystem: Environmental > Aquatic > Marine > Oceanic | place: Pacific Ocean... | reverse complement strand
GCAGCGACGAAGGCGACGATGAAACAGATGGTTGCTGCCAACAGAGTTGGAATCATCAGTACGCCGAACCAACCGACATAGAGGCGGTTATTGGTAGAAGTTACCCACTCGCAGAAAGATTCCCACGATGAGGTTGATTGTTGCCTTGAAAGAGTTGAAGCCATTTTGAAAAAGGGTTAGATATAAGTGCAGGGAAACACTGGTAAAATATTCCTGTCTCACCCTCAGAGGCAGGTATTAAAGACGTGATTTAGACACCCTATAGGTCTTGGTTTGCGGGGTGTAACGAACAGTTAAGAAATGTGTTGGTTCCTTAACCTCTCGACTTATTTATAATACTACGGTTTTCTCGTCCTGTCAACCCTTTAACCACCTGGTCCTGGACGTATCCACTTTCTTTTCTGTCCTGAGCAACCTACTAGGAGATTTTTTGTTAAAGTCTCATCCAAACCTAACAAACCTATCCTAGTGACACTTTAGTTATGTGTCAAGTATTATCGTGAACAATAATTTATTTCGTAAACAACATCTCTCTAAATACATATACATACCCTTCTCGGTTTATCTATGAATAGGTTTCTACCTTTCATAATGATATTGATGACAGCATCAGCAGCGAATGCAGGTGCTCTTACTCATAAACTATCTTCTAGTGTTCAATTAACCGTTGATGCTGCTGCTACTAATGTCACAAGACTAGGTAGTACATTCTCAATCTCAGGCAACGGCGTAGATACTACTGACGGAACAACAGTTAATACAATTTCTACTGGTGCAATTACTTCTGGTGTTTATTCTCCAGGTACTATTGCTGCCACTCAAGACACTCCAGGAAACGCTTTTAGTTTCTCTCAGTCTTATACACAGGCTGATGCAATTCCAACCAGTGCAGTCACTGTTGGTGATGTTGCAAACTTCGGTAACATTACATCCACAACTGCAGGAACTGCTGGTTCTTTAGCTGGTACTATTGGAACCAACGGTGCTATTACTTTGACTGCTGGTGGAGCTGGTACAAATGCTACTGGTCAATTTGTCAGCGAGCTCTCGATTCTACACTAAATAATGGAGGTCAGAAAACATGACTTCTGGAAGGATAATCTTTTGGTATGTAATGAGTGTGGTGGGTGCAAGTGTCATACTTGCTCCTGCCCAGGCGGTCCCCGTGGTCCCAAACTTCACACAGGGCTCGATGACAAGTCACACGGAAACAACGTCGAAGGTGACTGAAACGATTAACTCTATAGACTATGCAACAGGATGGCAATATTCAGTATCGGGAACAAACGTGACCAACGGGGGACAATCCCTCAGTCCAAACCCAACAACCAACTCAGTGATAGTGAATCCATTAGGAGGAACAGAGGGGCAAGTAACAAGCGCCAACTCTGGTCTCGATTTAAATGGACAGAGTTTCACAATCGCAGAACCAGGAGCAGCATTCCAGTTCACTCAGACCTACATGGGACCGGGTGTAACGAATCAAACTGTAATTCAAAGAGTTACGGACGTAACAAGCATCACAGACACAACAAGTATCTTTACACAGTAAAAACATTATGTCTATCTGTTCTGACTGCGGTTGTAACTGCCCCTGCTCATGCAGCAGATGTCGGGGGTGTAAGTGCAACAGCAAACCCAATCGCAAATAGTTCAGGCTCGGTTACTAACCAAGCCATTCAGGTTTTACAAGGACCATATATTACAAATCAATACGGTGGTGGTATTGCATGTCAAGGACCGACTGCTAATATCACACCATTCATTACTCATGCTCGTAATGAGAAGGATCCATTTGAGACACATTACATGGAACCTCAATATGATGGAAGAGATTTTGAAGGTCAGTTAGTAGAAGTTACAAAGAATGTAAAGAACTGGCCTTGGTCTGAACATTATGATGATAGAACATATACAAACTCCGCAGGTGAGACTGTTCGTGCCTATGAAGATGGTGCAGATATGCCTATCACTGTTATGGAAATGACAGGAGATGGAGTACCAGACAATCCAGGACAGGAACTCTGGAAAAAACCAGTAAGAACTGGTGACACTAGAAATTACAGCACTAGTCTTGGTTTATCTGCAACACTTTCTTTCCCACTTGATGGTGGACTACAAGAACGTTGTAAGCAAGCAGCAGAAACTCAGATTGCTTTACAAGGACAGATGCTTGCTAATAAAAGATTAGACTTTGAGATAGCTCGTCTTAAGAACTGTGGCGAACTTATGCAGAGGGGAATCAGTTTCCACCCCAGAAGTCCTTACTTTAAAATATGTGCAGACGTTTTAGTTCAAAATGTCAATACAGTTAAGCAACATCGCCACTCTATCCCTTCGGTTTCAGTGCCGACCGTAAAATCTTTATCGCCCGATTCCGATCCCGTTGCTCCGCCTTCCTCTCAGACGCAGACAATACAGGGGGCGTCTTACCCCGTAAGGTCGCAATCTTCTTCATTACCTTCTTCACAGTCGGTTTCACAACCTTTAACAAAAGATCAGCAAGAGGCTTTGCGAGCAGTGCAGATGTCGTCGCGACTACAGCAATTGAGGCGGTAACAGTTACAGCACCTGGTGATGGTAAGTTGGCAATAATCTGATCTGGTATATTTAAATTCTCAAATACAGGGAGACATTCTTTTCCTACTGTCTCATACCTGACTATCTTTTTATTGTTTTGTAATACTTTTCCTACAGGATTCTTTAACTGTTGCTCTCTTGTAGGACACTCTGCTAATGCAGTATCCGTCTTAGGTGGTGCTGGTGCTTCGGTATCTGTTTTAGTATCCTCTTCTTTCTCAGGAGATTTCATAGGTGGAGGTGGTGGTGCCTCTGTTGTCAACTCTAACTTATTCGGATCATAATCAATAGGATAAAAATTAGGAGTTCCAGCATCACAGAATGTTTGAACACCATCCTTATCTTCATCCTTCAGTGTTTGATTCTCACCACTATCCCTATGGGACTCAACACACCCTGGTATATTAACAATAGGAATACCCACCTGTGTAGTCACGGGTGGGTAAATTGGTATTGCATGTGATGGAGTTTTCAACCAGTCAGGCGTATCATTAATAATCAAATTACTAACTTGATTAATTCCAATATCAATATTACCTAACCGTATTTCTGGAATCATTACTCAACCAGAGTACCATGTTCTCTACGAATGACACGAAGTGCTTCAAGGTTCATATCCTTGGTGCCACCATCGTAGGCATGAGCATATCCTTCCTCAATCATCATTTCATTCAACGATACTTCTGCATCTCCAATATATAACCAACCAAGAAGGCGACCGTACTTACCCATACCGCCAACCAATTCAGTTCTGACAGAGAGTTCATCGTCACCAGCAATAGCACCTTCTAGTTTTTCTTTCATCCAGTTGGTAGCATCAAGTCCCAGAGCTTTCTCCTCTAAGTTCTTGGTTCTCTTCTCCGGCGTATCAACTCCTGCAACTCTAACTCTTTCTTTCTTGTATAAATCAAACCCGAGGTCAATAGTGACATCGATAGTATCACCATCAAGAACACGATTGATCTCAACTACTCGGAAGTTGTAACACGACTTCCTGCTGGGGGGAACCATAGCGCCCATACTCGATCTCCTTTGATTCTACTGCTGTTGCTATTCCGATTAGTGTAATGGCAGCAGTTATGACGGCACCGGCACCCCATACCCACTTTTCTAATTTACGAACACGATCGCGGAGTTCTTCTTGAGTTTTTTCAGCGTCTTCAATCCTGTGAGTCAGCAGTGCTATCAGTTGATCCTGATCCGCGTCCTTCTTGTCGATTTGATCCGCCATCGTTCAATTCATCAAAAGCCATACGCATTATATAGACGATGTAATATGCAACTCCAGCAAGAAGTATGATTAAGGAAATAATTACACTCCAAACAGGATCAGCAATATTATCAAGAGGACGAAGAATTAAATTCATTAACAGTCACTAATTGCAGAATTTACTAACGACCCTGCTGAAGATCCAATATTATTTCCTAACAGGGAAACCCATCCTGCTGCCAACCAGCCAACATATGGAACGCCAATCACAGCAGGAACAGCAACACCAGCAGTAATAGCACTACCTGCCATCGCACCTTGTGACCGTGCTCCAGCGTCCGCCACTAAACACTCTTCCTCTTTTGCAGTCAACTTTCCCTCGCCATCTCCTCCAACACCTCCTAGATTTCTAGTGCCATCCATAGTGAATTGATCTTGACGCCATTCGCGACGACTCTCAGTACCGCCACCAAAGAATCCTCTCTTAGTTTTATCTAATGATAAGGATTTTTGTGACTCAAGAATAGCAGGATCGTTTGCCCTGTATTCTATACTATAACCTTCTTTACCTGCTTCTATTTTATAAGAAGAATATGGAGTGCCGCGTGGAATGTTAATGGTCGGGACCTGAATCCTATTAGGTTCTCGTCGGACCAAATGTCCCAACACACCGATGTGTGCGATTGCTACGACACTACCAAGACTAATGGCAGTCCACTTGAGGTAAGGTTTCATATCACATCTTGTATGGAGGTTGATCGGTTACAATTTTGATTGGGCCTTGCTCAACTCTAATGGTCTGAGCAGGTGCAGTCTGGGATGCAGCAGCAATTAATCTTTCGAGATCTTCTTTTGTAATTCCACTACCACCAGCTGCAGCAGCAGCATTAGCACCATTCATCTTCATAGTGCCATCACCAGATTTCTTCGCCGTCTGGACTCCGAACGTAGCCAAAACTCCGGTGAAGACGCTGGCTATAAAAGTCGGATCAATTTTCTGCTGTGGTAACCCAGGAACTGTTACATAGTTCAGGGTAAGAATACCACCGGACCACACAAGAATTCCTAAACGAACAAAGGTTGAAAGAATGGCAAGGTTATCCTCAGCATCTCCAACCTTTTCTTTTAACTTTCCTAATGGACCTTTCTTCTTTGGGTCTTCCTTTTTGGTCTCTTCTACCTTAACTTCTTCGGGCATATGTCACCAACAAGGGCAACTCTATTTAGAAAGGTATCCGTTTTCAACCAACCATTCGCGAGTCTTTGGAGTCGGATCATAGTCGGACCACATAGTACCTGCAGCACAAGACTGAAGTGCTTTCATAGTCATGCCTTCAGTTTTACCTGCCCAGGTTGCTTCCTTCTCCCAAGGAATAGCAGAGGGTTGCAATACATAGGCTCTCCGTGCCATCTCTTGCCACATCGCAGGAACATCATCCTCATGATGAATAATAGCAATCAAACTATTGTCAATTGTTCCTGCCATACAATCTTGTGCAGCGTGCCATCCTTCGTGGCGCATCACACTCATTAATATATGAGGACGCTTCATGAACGTTTTGTTCAGAAAGAAATTGTTACCTACAGTATGATAAACTCCACGGTGTCCGACTGGAAAATATTTTTCATCTGCTAGAAACACGTTAACTCCGACCTGGTTAAGGGCGACAAGCATAGAGTTGAATTCGTTAGCAACAGAATAAAAATCGTCAGTATTGGGATACTCACTAGAAATATCCAAAAGACTAAAGACTTGTTTGACTTCATCGGTACACTCTCGGAGTAACATACACCCCATCGAATGATTGGTATAATATTCGTTATCTTTTAGGGGGTCTGAAAGGGCAGGTAGGGCAACCGCCGCCGCAGCAACCAGGGACGCAATAATTTTTTTCATAATAGATTATCAAAATGGGAGAGCAGCACCACCTGTAGAAGGAATAGTGCCACCAGTAGTAGTAGGAAGTTCAGGCATAGCAGCATCCATCATTCCAGGAAGTTCTGCAGAAATTGCTTCTGCTGCTGCAGATGCAACTTGAGATTTGATGTTCTCAACAATAGAATCCTTATTGAGATATAGTGCAGTGCCGCCACCGACGATACCCGCAGTTCCAACAAAAGAAAGAACTGCTAAAACATTAATTACTTTTTGCATAATAAGCCTCGTAGTATTTTACAATCCCTGCAGTGTGCATATTGCCTTGGGAAACCCAGTCGTGAGCACACTCATAGATTGATTGATTTGAATATTTAGGAGATCCTTTCTCTAGTGCAGCACCAAACTTTGCAAGCAATACTTTGAGTGCTTGTTCTCTGATCTTCATTTTCTGGTCACTGTAGCGCCAATCATCGATGAACATTTTCTGAACCCCCTTGGAAGTTTTCGGATCCTCCGATAGGATCAAGTTGAAGAGTAGTGCCACTACTCCTGGTTGCTATTTCATACATTATCTGATGAATGTTCTCTTGTTCATTTGTCCAATACTGACGATTCTCTGCTTCTTCTTTTTTGATCTCTGCTTCTTTCTCCATGTAGTCTTTATTTGAATCAGAGATGGGAGCAGGACCAAACCAAGGATCGTCAGTCAGAACAGTTGGTGCAGGAACACCAGTATACCCAAAGAAACCATATCCTTGAGTCAAATGTCCTGGACCACATTCAAATAAAGGTGCTTCTATGTCATCAATAGTACACTTAACCTTTTTCTGTTTGGTAAATCCTAAAATATTTTTGAGAGTATTAATCATGCCAGTACAAGTTTTTTTGTGTAGTCGTATGCATAAAGTTCTCTGTTACCTTTGACTCCCCATCCCAGCCAATAGTATGCAGGAACCATGTACTGTGAGATGGTTTGACCATTACCCTCAAACTCAGGGAGGTAGCGTTGAAAGATGTTCTCGTTAATCATATAACGAGTCTGACCTTCTAGAGTGCTAGGGTCACAATCGAATTTATTACAAAATCTCCCAAGATTATCATAACGATTAACGCTGGTCCACTGGATCAAACCATACCCACCAACAAGACAGTCTTCATAATTTACCCGAGCACCACCTTCACAGATGTTGGAGATGAACTTAGATTCCTGTTTAATGTTACCCATGATCGTTGCTAAGGCATTCCGATCTGTAATTCTTGTTTTGTCTTGTAGTTGTTCAAGAACATACTTTTCTTCTGGAGTACAATCTTCACACTTCCAAGTAGCTACATAGGGTTCTACAGGAGCACTCACAACTTCTTTCTTCGTCTCTACAGCCTTAGTAGCGCATGAAGCACTAAGAAGTATCAAAGAAGTGTAAGCAGCGATTCGGCCGAACATTAAAAAGGGGGTGCGTAGTACCCCCGAATTATAAACTGTTTTGTGTTCTGTGTCAAGAGGGTGACGGTGCATAAACTGGTGTCATCATCCCTCCGTCTGGTGGTCCATCATCATCTTCATTAGTTTCTATGAAGAGGAGCATAAAGAATAGGGGTGCCAATAAAAAAATAGTTGTCTGTGCCCATTCTATACTCATGAGTCTCTAACTGCTGCGCCAATTGGAATAAGAAACAGCAGTGCTGCTACTACAAATCCCATCACCAGATACCTGGAATGATTTGTCCTGTGGTTGCGTAACTACCCATCGCAGCGATCACTCCGATCATCGCTGCCCAACCGTTGATGCGTTCTGCTGATTCATTAAACATCGTTTTTTTCCTTTAGTGTTTTGTTTGTTATGAGTATTTTGCTTCCGTCATGACTAAACATCAGTTCGTCATCATGATCCCAGCAAAGTTCTTCGTATAAAGCGTTGAGCTTCTCCATGTCATCATAGAGAGCATTAGGATCAGGCATAATAATTAGAAATGTTTTCTATCTATTCGCCTAGTGTAAGATAAAATTTAGTTTGGTCTGATGGTGCATTCTCATAAAATGAGATATCACCATAAGTTTTGTGATCTTTGTATCCAACCATACGTCCTTTCGTATTTTGGAGTGCTGCCATCATAGCGATGATTAGGAATATTGCAGGTGGTCCTATGATAAGAGCACCACCGATTACATAATAAGTAAGGAGTTCAGCAATAGAAGTTTCCATCAATAGGTTTCCGAAAGTTGTTCCACAGTATAACCGAGTAGGCAGAAAAAAGCAACTGCCGTAACGGTAAAAATAATTTCAGTCATTAGAATCCGAATGCGCCAAAGAAGAATACACTACCAGATGTAGCATACGAAACAACTGCTGCAATAAAACCAATCATCGCAGTGCGACCATTTAGTTTCTCTGCTTTCTCTGCGTATGACTCATAACCGTAACGTTCCGCGTCAGTTTGTGAGATATACATTTGGGGTTCTCTGGCGAACAGGTTTGTGCGTCCACCATCTTCAGTTGTTACAGTCATGATACACTCCGTAATGTTTCTTTACATAGTATATAGGAAACATAAAGTTTTGTCAATAGTCCATGTTGCCGCCATAGCGGATGCAGATCTTTTTGTTTTCTGATGATGACCTACACCACTGCCTCACATAAGCATCTGCATCTTTATCCATCGTAAAGTGAGCATAGTTGTGAAGCATTCCAATCGTAATCAATACTCCAATAGAAATCAAATTAAAGTGTGTAGCAGGATGAGTGGCGATCCTTACAAAATAATTTCTCATAAAAAAAGGGGATGCCGTCGCACCCCCAGTATAACATCTAGATATTTACTTGTCTATATGAACAATCAGAAGTTGTACTTGACGCCCAACTTTGCTCCGTAACCACGGTCAAGATCTTCGTCGCCAGAACCGACGAAAGAGATTTCACCATATGCACCCAGAGCGTCAGTCAGACCCAAGCCAAGACCTGCCTTACCAGAAGGAACGGTGTCAGCGTCACCACCATCAGGAGTCAGTACAGTAGCACCGCCCTGAACGTAGAACGAACCAGTGTCACTGAATGCACCTTCATAGCCTACGTGGAGGTCTGTTCCGGCACCGTTGTACTCGGATCCAGTCCAACCAGCGTTGGTTTCTACGTTAACGTATGGACCTGCAAGGGCAGCGCCAGCAGAAGCGAACAGAGCAGCAGAAGCTGCGAATACAGATTTAAACATTTTTGTTACCTTTAGTTACTTGCGGAATGGATACCCGCAGATGAATAGGGACTCGACTGTCCCGTGTTAAGTATACCTTTCGTTACTTTAATTACTGAAAGACAAAAGGTTAAGTATTTATATTAACAGAGTCTTGAGATTCTGTCAACTTGGTGGGTTTTCCACATTCTGCTGTGCAGAGTTGTGGACGATCCGACCAAGATAAGGATCATAGTTCATCCAGTCTCGGATGTCAACGTTTGGTCCTTGCTGCTGCCAGTAGTTTGACAGAGCAGTATGTGGTCCTTGATGGAAGACGCCAATATGTTCTTGGTGAATCGTAGAACTAAAATCTAGATTATACAAGAACAAAGGAATGGTGTAAGTTTTACCAGTTTCTAAGATTGTATCTTCAGAGACTGCTCTGGGTTTTACACCATTATCCAACTTATACTTATTACCACGGATATGATACTTCATCATCTTTGCAGCATGATGCCTAGAGATTAGATAGGCTGCTGCAGAGAAATCGTTGATGAACTTGTGGTGAAGTTTTACGTGGATGTCTCCAGTTGTGATGGCAGTCATCTGAACGCAATCCCAATCATATGGGAGAAGTCCAAAGAATTCATGCCAAGTAAAGTTCCAGTGCTTTACTGTAGAAAAGTCTACATCATCCTCAAGGATCATGCAATACTCATCTTCAGTCTCTTCATAGAAATGCTTAATCGCTTTGAGGTGGGACATGCAGCATCCCAACTCAGCAGGACTCACACTGTCAGGAACCCTTCCTTTCAGATGTTCTGATGGATCATCCTCCCTCGCATCATATCCAGCGATACGAATATGATTTTCAACTTGCCAATATTTAAACTGCTCCTCCATGTAGAACCTTCTGTTCTCATCGGCATCCAGATTGAGCCAATAGATTGTGGGGAGACCTTTCAGTTTAAATGCGGACTTGTTCTTGTCCATCGTACTAAATTCGTGTCCATCCATCGGGTACTACATCCTTTGTATCGTGATCTTTTGTATATCCATCGGTGCCAAACCACTGTTTAGGGGCAATAACTATACCCCTATTAGCAAGCCATGCACCCCACCAGGAGAAAGAGGAGTTAGCGATAATGAAATCGCTACAGAGTGTCATTAGACAGAGGTCCATCCGATTATCATCGTTCTCAGAGATCATGAAATGGTCCCCAGAGAAGAGTTCTTGTTCATTACACCATGCAGGGTCATCAGAGAATACAATCACCGTGCGATGTGCCTCAAAGCGTGATAGGGCTTTCTTGTAATACTCAAGAGAGCATGGAGGATGGTTGGCACTGTTACTTACATAGTCCGTGCGACGGACATGAAGTGCTACTGGGTCACTAACCCCCTCCATCATTTCTTTACATGGTGCAAGAATTTCCTTCTTGAATGTAAAGTCCTCACGAATTTCACTCTCAATATGCTTGAAGTATTTCTCCGTCTGAAAATATCCACGAATATCTACGTGGTCAGGACACAAGCGAAAGAGTTCTTCATCAAAATGAAAATGTCTCTCCTGCACAACTGGTGCATGTCCATTATTTAATAAACCAATATTAACATTCAGATCGAAAGAGTCAAACAACTCAGTCCGAAGCATATTGCCTATGCCATCATCAACAGCATCCTGATAGTATGGGATGGTGATTTCTGCTCCATTATTTCTTGACAGTCCTTTGAGGGCTGCATACTGGAACATCTGATTGCCAAGACGACCCATTCGTCCTAGCGCATTAAATCCTATCATTTCAGTTGTGCTTTACGTGTTTTCAGATAGTCCTGGTTCTCATAATACTTCACCAACTGATCTCTGTCAAATGTTTTGATCGTATTCCAGAGTTGATAGTTGTTATTAAAGTTTGGATTACTGAACCAGGAGTTGTGTGTCCTACCATGCTCAAGATGGTAGACATAATTATTAAGTCTTGCAATACGATGTCCCAGTGTGCTCATACGGAAGTAGAACTCATCATCCTCACATCCCCATGACACAAAGTTCTCATTCATCATATAAGAGTCGATATACTTTTGACGGTCGATGAACTGACACCAACCAATCGTAGAATTAGAAAGCCTCTTATTCTTATCAAGAACAGATGTGCCGTTCCAAGACTTCACAAACTCTGAGAAAATCTCCATACTAAAGTCAGCACACCACTGATAGATACCACACTGATAAGGATACACTATATCTGCCTTATCATTAATAATCAAATCATATGCTTCTTGGTATGATGGGATTGGAAGAATGCAATCAGCATCATAGTTTGCAACCACTCTTGTATTAGATTCAACGATGAGATCATTCAGAACCTTACTCTTACAGAAAAGTGGTTCATTAGTTTCTTCATACGAATGAATGAGGTTGGTCGTGTCCGCATACTTCTTGATTTCAGGCAGTGCCCTGAATAGGAAAGTATTTCTAGGAGCTACTTCCTTCACAATCACATGTGCATTAGTATGTCGCAACAAATAAGAAACCGACGAGATGATGTTTCTCAGTCGGTCTTCTGTTTCAATTCTAGTAGGAATTAGAAAGGTGAGATCCATTACAGAACAGTCCAGGTTTCAGGAATCAAGTCATCCATATGATAGTGATCATACTGTGCGCCAAACCATCTCTTAGGTGCGATTACTTTTTTCTCAGGATTATCAATCAACCATGCACCCCACCAAGAGAATGAACTGTTGGCGATGATAGCATCGGTACAGAGAGACATTAGACATAGATCTGTCCAGGGGACTCTCTGACCATCAGATAATTCATCAGTGGTCTCGGAAAAAATGAATCGATCTGGATTAAAGAATTCCTGTTCCTTACACCATTCAATAACATCAGAGAACACAACGACAGGGATATCATCAGGAAACTCAGCAAGGGCTTTTTCATAATAATCAAATGTACATACGGGATGTGCTGCCTCTAGGTTAACATATGCCCAAGGCAACTTAGGATCACCACGACGGATGTGAAGGAAGATCTTACGATCACCCTCAATACTATCCATCATCTCCTTACATGGTTTGTAGATAGAGTCCTGGAACTTAAAGTCCTCACGGATCTCTTTCTCTACATTCTCAAAATATCTCTCGGTCTGAAAGTATCCATCCAGGTTTACATTATCAGGACATTCATTAAAGAGTTGTTCGTTGAAGTGAAACTCTTTCCAGATAGCCCAAGGAATATTATCAGGAATGCCATGATGCTCCTCTGTGGCACCAGTCATCTTGAAGGTTTCAAACATACAGTAGTTGTTCTCACAACCAAACTCATCAACACCTGATGTACCTGGAGGTGGAACAACCCAGTCAAACCCACGATTGGCAGCAATACCTCTCAGTGCTGCATATTGAAACATCTGGTTGCCAAGACGACCAGACTTACCAAGTTTATTAAAAGATAACATCAGTAACCATACTCCTTTTTCATTTCGTCAAAGACTGCTTTGATACCGTCTTGCATGTTAGTTTTAGGCATCCACCATCCAGTGATATAAGTATCTGCCTCATTTCTCTTATCCATCTGCACACTATCTTTTGCAAGACCAGGATTAATTCTAACTGGTTTGTCAATCAAATTGAACTGTCCCATGATGATTGCAGCAACTTCTTTAATAGATGTTGCATGGAAAGATGTAATGTGCAGGGGATCTTCTGATTTAAAGTCAGTATAGTTTTCCATGATGGATTCAAGTGCCTCACAACAGTCCTCAGCATAGAGGAACTGACGTTCTTCAGTGCCATCGGTCATCATCTCAAAATCACCCTCTTCAAATCCTTTCTTGATGAAGTCAGTGATGACATGAGCCTTGTCCATGTCTTTCTCGATACCATACACATTCCAGAACTTAACAGTTAGTCCCTTCAGTGATGTAGTGTAAAGTTCACCCACTCGTTTCATTACACCATAAGGAGAGTAAGACATGTTGCTCATCTGAGATGATGCAAACACAAATCTTTTATTGTACTTCTCCAACAGACCGAAGACATTTGCCATCAGTCTAGTATTATTATTGATGAAGTCAAAGGTATGCTGATACTTCTTCAGGTATCGTGAACCACCTACATCAAAGGCAAGGAAGAATACAAAGTCTGCTTGCTTGATACAGGACTCTAACCAGGTGCTAGGTATAGCAGTGAGGTTGTATTGTGCTCCAAGGTTCTTATCATACTCGATAACCTCATGACCTTTCTTGCGAAGGTATTCTGTAAGGTAGGCACCAATTTGCCCACTTGATCCGAGATTTAAAACTTTCATGTTACTCTTCCATAATCATCTTGTATTCTGACGATATCATCTTCATCACACTTACCAATTTGGGTTTCGATAAAAACTAATCCGTCCGAAGCAGCTGTTGCTCTATGAATAGATTTCTCTTTAATATACCATGAAGATCTAAGGAAGGCAATATGTTCGCTGTTATCAACGATTACTTTACCTCCACCATCTACAATCACCCAGTGCTCTACTCTTTTATTGTGATACTGAAGTGAAAACTGTTGATATGGATCTACTATGATTCTCTTTACTTTATAAGTTTCAGAATCTAGTAGAACTTCATACCCTCCCCACGGTTTCTTGTGAAAAGAACTCATCAGAATTTACCCCCCTATCATCAATATAAAAATCAGCCGTAGGTTTTCCAAGATGAAGTTCATGATATTTACATCCCCACAAACTCAATTGTATTTCAGTAAATTCGTAAAATTCTTGTCTTGCCAGGTTTGCATTATTTTTGTGCCTACCCATTCCTCTGGCAGTTAAGTAGATGATAGTGTGACCTTCATCATACAACTTATTTATTTCATCTATCCGATCCTGAATTGGAAGTGCCTGATCATACCTTGTTTCATCAGTAGGACCAGGAATACAGATAGTTCCGTCAATATCTACAACGTATCTCATTCTACAGTAACCTCATACAAATTAGCACATCCATCTGGGTGAAGCCAATTACTAATGCAACAATAGATCTTTCCATCTTCCTCATAGATTGAGAGAGGATCCTCCACTACAGTCTTACCAGTTTCAATATCCTCACCCATTACAGAAGTCTTAAAGTCCTTTGACAGTGTGTAAAGGAATGGTGTATGCCTTTCATAGTTGTGAGTTCTATGACCCAAACCAATATACATATCCAGTTTCTCATGGAAAATCAAAGGACTTCCACCTCTGCTATCTGAAATGGGCAAACCTCTTTGTACATTTTCAAATGGTGTTACCCATGTACACTCACCAGTCTCAATATCAACGTGAAGAATATTAATCTCTGGGTCAATAGTCAGAAGAATGTAAAGTTCACCATCCTTCTGCATGGTCATCCAATTCTTACCAAGAACGCGGAGAGGAGATGGTGGAACATTATCGATATAGAGATTGATTACTTTCTCGTCAATCAAGTCAACTAACTTATATCTCAAGATCTCTTGATGATTAGGATCCCAGGTCAGGGAGTATGCCTTATTATTAAAGACAAACGTCCTAGGGTCTTCACCTTTGGTAATCTCTTTTCTATAAGTCAGGTTGAAATCGTCATCATAGTGAATGATATGCAAGACATCATCAAGGTTTGCCCTACCATTCCTACAGGTTCCAATATAGCCCTTTCTACCAGGAACACGTACCAGACTTGGATAAAATCCGTTCTGATACGTGCCGTCTGGTCCTAGGTTCCAATAATGAAAGTCTTTAATATGTCTTAGTGTTGCCGTTACCATTTTACCGTAAGTAGTTTTCCCAAATGAAGTCTTCTAAAACTTCCATTTTCTTTGCGCGTTCTAAATTATCTTTGATCGCATCCATCCTATCATAATAAATGTCATCTGAGATGTCAAACTCATCACTCAACTGAATGATTCCATCCATATTAAAGTGATCACCAATATCAGGAGCACCAAGATACACAGGAATGGTTCCTGTGGCAAAACAATCTAGAATCTTTTCAGTGAAATATGTTTTATACTGTCCGTTCTCAATTGCAACAGAGAACATGTAATCACAAAGTCCCTCTTCTTTATCTTCAATCTCATTAAATCCACGGCCATAGAGATCAACTTGATCACCAATCTTCTCTACCCATTCAAGGCGAAGTCTATGCCCTTCGCACATGTTTTTATTAGAAGCAATCATAGAAATCATTTTTGACTTCTCATAGATCTTTGGTTCCTTGATCCAGAAACCTTGAGCAGGAACCCACTTATACTTACCACCAAGAGAGAGCAACCTCTGATCATGAGTGAAGATAGTCTCATAGGTATCTTCAACCAATTCACGATTGGCGATGATACTTTCTACCAGTCCTTGCTTGATATACTTGGACTCTAAAAGCCAAAGATACTTCAGACCTTTTCGATCATCATTAATACCATCGTTGATAGTATTATCAATATAGAAAGTTCCCTCTGCTAAAGGATTATCATTACTCCACTCAAGATATTTTGATTCCTTCCCATGTACGGAATATCCTTTGTTCCCGTTAGTAAGGTGAGTAAAGGTATTACCCACCAGATTATACTTTACCCTACTCATAAGATGATTGGTCCCTTATAGAAGTTCTCATGAACGTACAGAGTATTCAATCCATCAGTCACTGCCTCGATGTATTCATCAGGAAGGACATCTGTGATTGCTTCTCTACCCGTGTGCATGGTCTCGATGAACATCAGTCTAGGTCTATGCTTATCAAAGTCAATACCATTAATGATGTCAACCTCAGCAGACTCGGCATCAATCAACATAAAGTCGATATCATAGGGGCAACCATTCTCTTCTAGGATATCAGATGTTCTATCACAAACAACCTTTCTTCCTTGATAATTGTATGGTTGAATCTCACCAGTAATCGTAAAATCATCCGTCTCAGCAAGAGTTTCATGATGCTCTAGCACACATACCTTCTTTCTATCAGAGGCTCCTTGTCGCACAAACTTGATCTTATTGAAATGCTCTTCAGTCAGAGTCTTTTTGAATACAGGTTCCAGTTCATTATCAATAAACTCACGAAGAGGATCGATGTAGATACCAGTCCAACCTTGTTGAACTAATTCTACAGTGTGATTGTCACCTTGAATGATCTTACCGTTGTCCCAATCAACATCCCAGTCAAGAACTCTGTCAGTGCTATTAGCATTCACATATCCCTTATCACCAGATCCAGTGGAACTATGAAATCCCATCTTGGTCCAGTCAAGAACTTCACCAACACCAATCTCTACAAGGAATCCATCAGTCTTATCTTTGAAGAACTGCTCATAAATGTTGACAATCCAAGGGGATTGTCCATTTCTCATTCTGTCTGAAAATTTTAACATATCAACCTCTCTTGAATCTGGTATTACCATAGTGAACAACTGTGCATCCAGGAATATCTGGACACTTTCTCCAAGGATCAATAATTACAGACCCCTCTGGGAAGATAGAAGACTCTTCCTTGTCTGGATCAGGATCAAGACATCCAAGGAATGCAGACTCAGGATCATGTCCCAACAGATAAGATGCAGCACCTAAATCTTCGGGCGGTTTATCCCCAGTATAGTCATCATCATAGTAGACAGTGCCGCCAAGTTCTTCAACGTAATGCCCCACCAAGATGCTGTAAGATCCGTCAACGTAGTGAACGTGGGGTTTGTATGCCTTACCAACAATCACAACAGGAAGACCAGGTTCCAGGAGTTTGATAGCGATGTTCTTTGCCTGAATCTCTCTTGCTTCCATGATAGCGTCAAAGATATCATAACCCAAATCAAGGTTATCTGACATCCAACGTAAAGCAATATTATCTCTAGGGTGACAAGCACCACCATCACCCATACCTGCCTTCATGTAGCGAGGGCCCATGATACGTTGATCAGAGTTCTTCAGTGCATCGGTAACAACGTCAACATTAATGTTACCCTGCTTCTCTGCAACATCCTGGATCATATTAACCAGACTGAGTTTGGCAGAGATGAAGGTATTGTAGAAAATCTTAATGCACTCACACTCGTCCCAGGTTCCTACAACGAAACGTGGAGCATTCTTCATCATAGGAAGATAGAAGTCGATCAGTTCTTTTGCATCACCAGTCTCAGATCCATCGTCAGTTCCAATCATCACCATCTCTGGATTAGAGAAGTCCCAACCAACAGTACCCATAGCAATCAGATATGGATTGTAGACGAACCTTGCATTAGTAATCAACGGTTCAAGTTCCCGACGTGTGGTGCCAGGAAGAACTGTGGAGATCAGCACTACAAGTTTAGACTTGTCTGCATATTGATTTACGTTGCCAATAATCTCTTTGACAATCGTGTAGTCAAAATCTTTGTTAGGTAGATGAGCAGTTGGTTGACGGCCATCATACAGGGGATCATGAGGAGTAGGAGCAGCGATAAAAATAATATCGCCAAAGTTCACTGCCTTCTCAACAGTATCAACCATTTCAAAGTTCTTAGGACTTCTGGGAGATACATCATATCCAACAACTGGATATGTTTCTGCCATAACTTCAGCGCAGGCTTGACCCAACTTGCCTACGCCAATCATCGCAACGTTTGTCATACTTTACTCTCCAGTTTGAATGTAGGAATAGGTATCATTTTATGCTTATTTTGGGCATTAAAGTCATGTAAGACTCTAACGGCAGGTCCATGGCCATGCTCCATGGCATACTCTAGATCTTCATAAGAAGCACCTAGTTGGTCTTCATCGTTTCTACCATCATCCCATAATCCATCAGTTGGTTTTGCTTCAATAATTCCTGGGTCAACTCCCAAAAATTTTCCAAGTTCCCATACTTCAGTTTTGTAAAGGTCTGCGATAGGAGCGATATCAACTCCTCCGTCACCATATTTAGTATAGAATCCGACACCGTAATCTTCAACTTTATTTCCTGTACCTACTACGATACCACCTACAGATCCAGCAACCTGATATAAAGTCACCATGCGAATACGAGATCTAGTGTTTGCAAGAGCAAGTTTATTTTCGTTATACCCATCCATAGCAGATACAAATGTATTAAATGTATTGGATAAGTCGTACTTAAGTTTGGTTACGTTGGCATATTTCCCTACCAACCAATCAAGATGTATATCTGATAAATTTTCCTGATCTTCTTTCTGATGAATAGGCATACCTAAAACATAAGTAGGAAGTCCAGTCTCAGCACAAAGAGTAGAGACTACAGCAGAATCAATACCACCCGATACACCAACGACCAGTGATTTGATCTTATTTTTGTCTGCGTATTCTTTAATCCACTTAACAAGATTCAATTTTAGTTCAAGATAATCTTCAATCCTATTCATCAATTCATCCACGCAGAAAAATCATTCATGAATCCATTATAAGATTCCGTTGTTTTGGGGTGAGAAACCATCTCTTTAATAACAGGAAGGCCCGTTGTAACGATGTCAGCACCATAATCCCAGGCATCACACACGTCTTGCTGTGTGCGAATACTACCAGCGATAATCTGAGTGTCCAAACCGTTCTCAAGAATGTAGCGTCGAGTTCTCTTCAGAGCCCTCTCTACATCACCACCATGTTGCTTCAGTCGGCAATAGAACAGAGAAACATACTTGGCACCAGCAGAGGCACAGTGAATAAGTTGCTGTTCACTATAGCAGATAGTAGCATTAATCTTTACACCATTCTTAGAACAAGTCTTGATTGCTCGTAGTTCATCAAATCCAACAGGAATTTTGACGTAAAGATCAGGACATACAGCAGAGAACTTCTCATAGATCTCACATGCCTGCTTCACGATCGCATCATATTCTTCAGCAAAGACCTCTACACTCAGAGAAAGTTTCTCTGCACCACAATACTCAGAGAGTTTCATGATCAAATCATCAAAACTTCCTTGTGGTTCTTTAGCAATAATGGATGGATTGGTTGTCACACCTTGAATCACACCCATGTCATGTGCTACCTTGATCTCATCAAGGTTAGCTGTGTCAGCAAACAGATAATTCATTCGTCTTCAGTAAATACGTAGGTTTTGCCATCTTCAACGATGTTAGAGTCACTATCATCGTCTTTATTCGACCATTCTATCACAAGCGTGTCCTCAATTGCAATACGCATATGCATCAAACCTGGTGGAATGTGAAACACATCACCTGCTTCAAGAATGATTGACTTGTTTTTTGCTCTTCCGATCCTCATTCCAACCTTTAATTTACCAGATTGGATGTAGTAATATTCGTCTTTATTGACATGATACTCCATACTACTTTGAGTACCACCCTTCATAAAGACTTCTTTGAGTGTGAAGTCTTCAGTAGCAAACACTGTGGTAATGTAACCCCAATACTTGTCTCTCTTCTCATCACACTTAAGAACAGGGGGTAAGTCCTGTCTTCCGTAACTATTGTCCGTAGTATTTGTTGATGCCATTCTTTCGTTCAAAGTGTTTTTCGTACAAAATTTCAGATAATTCTGTTTGTTCTATGTTTGGATTTATCTTTACAGTATAATACGCCATCTCTGCTATTTCTTCAAGCACGATAGCACACTCCAAAGTTCTCTTTGGTGAGTTGGAGAAGACCATAACACCATGCCCAGGCAGAAGTATTGCAGGAATATTCAGAGGATTAACCTTGTGCTTTTGAAAATAATCAACAACAGACTGTCCTAGATTCTTTTCATATTCTTCCAGTTCATTCTTCTCAAGTTGCCTTGCAATCGGAATGTCAGACAAGAAATAGTCTGCATGTGTAGTTCCAAGGATTGGAATGGACTTCAGTGCCTGAGCCCAAGAGGTTGCAAACTTAGAATGACTATGGATAATAGACTTGATCTCTGGAAATGCCTTGTAGATCTCTAAGTGAATAGCAGTATCTACAGATGGTTTCATTCCAGAAATCAACTTTCCAGTATAGAGTTCTATGATACAGAGATCACTGAACTTAATTTTGTCAAAGTCAACCCCAGATGGTTTGATCACAACATGCTTTCCATCTTCGGAAAGCACACTAGCATTACCCCAAGTTAGTTTTACTAAGTTATTTTCTTTTAGACTCTTGTTAAGCTTGAGGCAGTCCTCAATCTCTTTCAATATTGTTAGAAACATACTCAGACGCTTTTTTATTAGCAAAGTTGGGATCGCCTGTCGCTAACAGAGCGGCATAGAAGCAATCACCTGCACCAATCGTATTTATTGGGTCCTTTACAGGAGCAATAGAGTGCTTTATGCCGTTCATTATACACCCTTCATCACCCATAGTGATGCAAATATTGGTCAATCTATCAGTAAATTGAGACTCATGTTTGTTACAAACAAGATAATCGATATCAAAATACCGATCATAGTTGGATTGTTGACTAGAAATTTGAGAAGATGCGTATGTAATTTTCCCAGTGTTTGTCACATGAGAGATGAATGACTCCTTGATAAATCCACAACGATAGTCAGAGAATGCAACGATATCATACCCATCTATGTCAAAATTTTCTAGAGTTGATAAGGAAAACTCACCGTTTACATCATTTACCTGGAGATGTTTGTATCTAGAATCACCATGGCTCACCCAATATCTGGTCTTGACATTTGGTTTTCCCTGAAAATAATTCAATACTCGAACATTATACTTCTCTTCAAACATTTCTGCCATAGAAATATCCATAGAAGTGACAAATGTCACGTCTCTACCAAACTTTGACAGGTATTTTGCCACATTTGCAGCACCACCATAGTCATAGTATCGATCAACAGGAGTGGTTTTAATTGTAGGTGATTCCAAAGAAAGACCACTGACTTTCAACTCAACAGTCTCATCAATAATCGTATCACCAATAATTAGATACTTCAGATTTTCTCGCATTTTTCCATATCCCGAATCTTGTGCATAGTATTTGTGGTGGAATAGTCACCAACCAGAGGATAAACCTTAATCTGAATGTTCTCTGGAATATTATCACGTTCTCTGACCTCATCAGCAGTCCATTCAGACCCCTTGACGATCACATTTGGAGATAAAGTATCGTAGAATCCTTGCAATTCTTCTACAGAATCAAAGATCACAACCTCATCTACATACCGATTGGTCTCAAGAATTCTCCTACGATCCTCCTGATTATTGATCGGTCGGTCATTTCCCTTCAACTCTTTGACTCTACGATCAGAATCAATAGCAATAATCAGTTTCGTTCCTTGCATCTTAGAGAACTTCAGAAGTTCAATATGACCCTTATGTAGAATGTCAAAGACACCATTTGTCAGTACAATTCCTGTATTGGCATCAATTTTTGTCAGACGTTTAATGTGACGACCTTCTCCCCATGCCTCATCTAACCACATCTTAGACATCTCTCGCATCTCAATCTGAGAGGAAAGCCAAGATCCAAGACAAAGGACGTTAGAATCGTTATGTTCCCTGGACTTAACAGCAGTTAATTCGTTATGTGCGAGCACTGCACGGACTCCAGGATACCGATTAGCAACGATACTCATACCAACACCAGTGCCACAGAGAAGGATACCTCTGTCTGCTTCCTTGTTACTTACGATAGTCGAAAGTTGTGCAGCATAGTCCACATAATCAACACTAACCTCTGGAGTATAGGGTCCGATGTCAATAACACGATACCCTTCACCTTTCAAATATGTCTTCAGTTGTTCTTTATCTTCAACTCCGTTGTGGTCAGAGGAAATAACAATTGTTTTCATTTAGATTTGGGTGTAATAATAAGGTATCCTTGATCTCTCAAGTCGGTTTTAAAGTCATGTGTCTTTTCAAACTTCTTATACAGGAAGTTTGCGCTAGTTTGAAGGTTTAGTTCCTCCTGAAGCCAGTCGTATTTCCACACGATACCTTGCTGCAGACACTCTACTTTAGCATCCTTTTGGTACAGAATCAAATCGTCAACAATAAAGACATCTTTGGAAACATCTCTATGCTTAAGAATAATATCCACTTCTTCCTCTAGTGGAAATGCATCTTGCTTGTGCTCTCGGATAGATTCTTCGTAACTACACTTGTGAAAGTCTGCTCCAGGAAAGTGTGCGTCCAGGAAGAATAGAGTGGGGACATCTGCTGGTAACTCAGGAACATGTTCATCCAGAGCTTCAGTAGACTTTCCTACAAAAAATTCAATATCGCAGGTAGATTCATCCTTGAGTTTGTTGTATGAATACTCCACCATGTCCTCATCAATATCCACAGTGTAGCACTTTTTGAATGGATAGTTGACAGCATGTTGTAGAGCCTCTGCTTTACCAGTTCCAGTTTCAAAGTAATACTCTAGACCATAGTCTTTGATGTATCCGGTCAATTCATGTCGTCGTAAGCATCCCATCTAATAAAATCTCCTAGTTAATAAGTTTCCAATTCGGATTGCAGTTATCTTTCATATACGAAAAGTCATCTGGAAGATGTTTTTCGGGATTCCAATCGCTTGTGTATTTAGAGTAAATGTAGACATTCTCTAAACCTAGTTTATCAAGTACATACCATACACCAGTTTCCATGGTATGAATCTCTTGTGCATGTTCAAACACTTTACACCAGTCAAATAAAGAGAACCCTTCAAGGGGATCCATGTAGATATTCTTATAATCATTATCTGGTTTAATATTTTCACGATACTCACAGTGAGGAGGAGTACCGCAACTCTTATTGATTAGATTATAAGGTTCGTTTAGATCAAGTCCAAGATAGTCTATCAAAGCATCTTCTCTGTTTTCAAAACGTCGAAATGAAAGATAATCTTTCCAGTCGAGATAGTCTACATTACAGAAATTGTACTTGATGTGTCCATGATCTCTACGACTTCCATGACATTTGCAAGATGAAATCGTATAATCAGCAGTCTGTAGAGGAATGAATAAGAATTGATCAGACTGCAGACAACTGTAACTATTGGATTCATACACTTCTTTAAAAGGAAAATCCTCATCTTCCCTAGGAAAATGAAGATTCTCATCTCCCATGTATTCTTGAATAAAAGAATACACAGGAGCGACTGGCCATATAATTTCTTTGTATTCAGTATTCTCTTGAAACACCTTTGCAATCTTTTGACAAAATAGTATGTCTCCAAATCCAGCAGGTTGTTTAATTATACAATACTTTTTCATTCTTTCACGAATACGGCATCGCCCCAGTTACGTTCCAGACAATAGTCAGTGTGAATATGCTTGAATCCAAATGGTTTCAGGTATTCATATACCTCATCAAAGTCAGGATTATCATGGTAGTGAGGTGTATGAAAAGTGACCTCACAGTTAATCACACTCACTTTCTTCAGAACTTCAGTTGCCCCTTTGAACACCATGAGTTCTGCACCCTGAGTATCAATATTCATCATATCAAATGAGTTATCAATCTCATTTCTTTCTAGGAAAGTATCCACAGAAAGAGAATTGAGTTTGATAGTTCCACGATAACATTCAGATCCCCACCAAGAGTTTCTAGCTTGGAGGAGGGAAGACATACCCTTGTTTCCTACCAAGTGTCCTGCATCCCAACCATAATAAAGATTAAAGTCAAGTTCAACATCATCATTATCTGAGATAAGTTGATTGAAAGGACGACTCTGAACCTCACTAACGTTCATGATCTCAAGGTTCTCCAGAAGTTCACCATAGACCTCTGGATTTGCTTCTACCCAAACTACTTCCTCAACACCCATATCTTTGTATTGAGGGAGTTCTCCACCACGGTCTGCACCAATATGAAGAACTCGACCAATTTTTTGCTTGATAATATTATGATCAAATGACATCGATTTGTTCCTTAATCCAGTTATATGTAATACGAATACCTTCTTCTAAGGTTTGAGAATAGTCCCAATCAAGATTCTCACGAATCAGGTCGTTGTTAGAGTTACGACCACGAACACCCAGAGGGCCGTCGATATGAATCTTAGCAACTTCCTTTTCTGCAACTTTAGCAGCAGTCTCTACAAGTTGATTGATAGTGACCATCTCCTCAGAACCAATATTCACAGGACCCATAAAGTCACTATCCATTAGTCTTCTAGTTGCTTCAACGCATTCGTCAACGAACAAGAAGGAACGAGTTTGTAAGCCATCTCCCCACACCTCGATTGCTCCACCCTGCTCCGGGAGGTAAGCAACTTTACGGCAGATTGCAGCTGGTGCTTTCTCTCTTCCTCCTTCCCAGGTTCCTTCAGGACCGAAGATGTTGTGATACCTAGCAACCCGAACAGGGATGCCATGGTTACGATTGTAAGCAAAGTAGAGACGCTCACTGAAGAGTTTCTCCCATCCATACTCGGAGTCTGGTGCTGCGGGGTATGCAGATTCTTCACGGCAATCGGGGTTATCAGGATCGAGTTGGTTGTACTCAGGATACATGCAAGCAGAACCAGAGTAGAAGATCTTGGTGGGTTGATCAAGTTTAGGACGATTGCATTCAGTCCAGTCCTTAACTACACCATCAAACGTTTCATTCAACTTACGAACTTCTTCAAGAACATTTAAGTTGATAGACACAGAGTTGTGCATGATGTCTGCATCATTTTCTCCAGTGAAAACAAAACCTGCACCACCCATATCAGCAGCAAACTGATAGATCTCATCAAAAGGTTGAACGTACTGATAGGGTACGTTTGCGTTGTAGTTACCGGAATATCCTTTGAATTGGATAACTTCCTGAACAAGTCTTACGTCACGCAAATCTCCCTGAACAAACTCATGTGCTTGAGTCGAAGAGAACTCAGGATACTTGAGATCAACACCACGCACCCAGTATCCCTCGGATCGTAGTCGTTTAACCATATGACTTCCAATAAAGCCACCAGCACCAAGCACCAGTGCTGTCTTACTGTATTCAGACATTAATAAAAAAGTTTCTTCTTATGTATCATACAAAAAAAGACCCTTGTTGTCAAGGGTCTTTGAAGGTCTTGTCATGCACGCCACTTGCTCTTTTACCTGAAGCAAGAAACAGGGCGGGAGTATCCCATCCGCACCACTTACTCTTAGGTAAAGTAAGAAACCTTAGAGATCCGCAAACTTAGCAGGAAACTCACGCTTGAGTGTGGCAATTAATTGCTCTACTCTCGCGTCATCTCCGCCACCTTCATGTGAATGAATTGCTGACTCAAGTGCGTTAAGTCTTGCTTCGACTTCTACGTCATACTTTGACATCGCTGCACCAGTTGCAGATCGTGCTGCCTTTCCTTGTGTTGACATTTTGATTAAAATAACTCTTGGACTATTTAGTTTTTAGAAGGGTCTAATGACTCCACCACTTAGTTTTACGAACTAAGAAACGCAGGGGTCTTAAGACCATCCCGACCAGGGCTAGTTTACACGACTTACCGAGTCTTTTGTATAACAAGGGACACCATCTGGATCTAACCATTTAGGATATTCTGGGTCTTCAATAGCAAGAAGCATTTGATCTCCATTATCAAACAAATAAACATCAGAGTATTTTTTAGTATACTCATTTGCTTTTTGCATACGAAAATCTGGTTTACCATTAAGTTGAATGTAACCTCTCTGAACGAACCTATAAGGGAATCGTTCATGAATAACAATAGTTTTTGTTGAGTCAACAGACTTAGGATCTAGATCGTTCATGCTTCTACCGCTTCAAGATCGACAGAGATTTGTTCCATCAAAATATCATAATCATCAAGGGCATCGCCTGAAAAGACAACACCAGTGTTTTCATAATAACGACGGACCTTTTTGAGAAGTTTCGGATTCTTCACATCCAGGAAGAACTCTCCATTTACCGCACCCCTGAGGGTTTGGATGTCTTTCTTGAACTTAGTAGTGAGTGTCATCGTCTCGTTTGTTGACCTTAGTATTATAAGGGTTTGACATGGTTTCTGTCAAGTGCTTCCTGTGAGGATCGAACTCACCTTAGGCAAATTATGAGTTTGCTGCATTCACCAGATTGCTAAGGAAGCAAATAGGACTGCTGGGAATTGAACCCAGTTTACCCCGTTATAAGCAGAGAGCATTAACCAATATGCGACAGTCCCTCAGGGCCCTTCGTTGTTTTGCTCTGTGTATATTCGTATGAGTTCATCATCAGCAGGCACCATCACTGCCCTTTCTCCTTTATCGTTCTCTACACCTATAGTCTCTCCGTTCTCCACTCTCTCCATGAGAGTTTCCCAGTTCTTCTGCCAGTATTCCACAGAATAAAAATGCATCTTGCCATTATGTATAAGCAATCGGGGTGATAGGATTTGAACCTACGGCATCCGCCTCCCAAAGACGGCGCTCTACCAAACTGAGCTACACCCCGTTAACGATGCACTTATCCAAATGCTTGCTATGGGGCATTTTCTAAACCCTAACATTCTGACAGTATACACCGGAGTAGGAAGCAGTACCACCGCTAACATCCAAAGGGGGTTGATTCCAGCAGAACTGGCACCTCTGGTCGGAACGTCTCAAGTCCTCGCTGAAACAATTATAACCCTACTTGTGTCCCCTGTCAAATGGAGCCCAGTGTTCCCATCCATATTTGTGTACTGCCCACATTCCTATGATAGGAACAAACACCAAAATTGATGAAAGAAATCCTATTCCATATGGATTGTTGAGAACAACACCACAAAACCTAGCAAACTGTAACATCATTCTTGTAAGAGAGAAAGAATAAAAAGAAATAATCCAAATAAACAATAAACTACTGTAAAGGAGATGACCATGTTTTCCATAGTTCTAAGAAGTAACGATCAACTAAATATAAATCACCTTGAGGTGGTTGTTCCTCAAGTTGAGACCATTCATTACATAATGCCCTCATATCTGGTGTTATGCCATGAGGTAAAAACATTCTACCAAATGATGACATGGCAAACGCAAACCGCATTCTAATGCGCTGTTCCATTTCCTGAGTAGGCGTCGGTTTCATAATAGTTATTTTCACCTTTTCTGTACCCGAAATATGCGGTGGCACATATAAAGGGTAGTGATCCGAAAAGTAGGACATGTGCAAGGGTCATTAAATTTTTTCCTCGTAGATTTTAATTAACTTTATTGTCTGTTTTCTATCGCTACCACAAGGAGCATTCTTAAGACACATAAGAATTAATTCATCATCACTAATAGTGGGTTTAATAGTAAACCCCCACTTATCAACTTCACCTTCTACAGGTGCTTCGCATGGATCAAACTCGTGTGGCATTACCTGGTGATAGCGATTGGAAAATTTTAGAACATACATTTACAGCATGGGTTGCTCCATATACTCCAGAGAAGATATATGAGATACCTAACTTAGAACAATACAGTTGCAGTTCCTGACATTTTGTTATATCACTGGTACTATGATCGATGATAATATCACCCTCCTCAAGAAAAGGTAGCAACTCATCAAGTGTGTCTTCTGCCTTTTGCTCTGGAAGTGTGATCTGAAAAATACCAGGAATTCTCCCTGCACTAGTAAACTTCTTACCATCAGATTTAACGGCTTGGACAAGATACTCTAGAGAAGTTACACACCCACTAAGGTATCCTGCTTCATATTGTCCACAGGCATTCTCATAGTTAGTGCTACTGTAGCCCCAGACTTCAATTCCTTTTTCAATCATACGGCGAGACATACCCTCGCCAACTCTTCCTAATCCGATTAATCCTACTTTCATGGGTTTCTTGGGTCCATTCCTAAACTTTTTAAATAATCTATCCACCAATCTTGGTCTTTAACATACCTCCAATTGGGAACTTTTTGTCCACGTTCTATCACATAATATTGATAGAGAGCATCATCTATAGTCTGTGCGATCTGTAAATTCTTCTTCCTCTGCGTCAACGTCCTCATATGGATTGTCCACGAAGGGTCCTCGTTTTCGTAAAGGTTCTTTTCCGACATAAGAAGATTCAGAATTGACAGCGGATACCCAAACAGCAAGTTTCATTACTATGTAGATTATACCTAGTGGTAAAAAACATGCAAATAGAACAAGTGGTTTCATCTTCCCCTATACCTCCCTGGCCATGTTAACTCCATACCCGTAACAAGCAACATTATGAAAGCAAATACAAACAAAGTGCTCATATCTTAAACTCTACCAACTAAAGAAAGAACTCCATGCGAATAAAACGCAAGGAGTATCCCACCAAGAATAGCACTTATAACAGTGGCAGTTTTGTTATGCTTATCAATTGCTTTGTCAATCATTTCCTGACACTCCTGTTTAGATACAAGGTGGTCAGGTATGATTTCATCCATCCTGTGAGACATTTGGAAGTTTCTTTATTGGATCTGGTTGTCCTCCCACTATAGCACAAGCACGAACATAAAAGTAATTATCTGTTGTGCCGTTTTCTTCAAAGGTTTCTTTGATTTTTTCCCAATTAGAAAATTCGTCTGGATGCATGGTAGAAAGAAAGTGTCTACAACACTATTTAATATAGGAATATACTACACTATATCAATAGAGTTAGGAATTCCTAACGCTCTTCAAATTCTATACGACGTACTTTACGCCTGCGACGTTCTTCTTGATAGATGAGTTCTGTTCTAGAGAAATGACTATCAATCTTGTTTTCTACGTTATTAGATACCATTACAACTTTGTCTAAGTCAACGGCACCGACTTTATTATCCACAACTCTTACTTGATTGGGACAACCACAGAACTGAACCTTACTAGTGCTTGTCAGTTCTGTTCCACATTCTTTGCATCTTACTGTAATCATTAGTAATACCTTGTATTCGACATGGGCGAAGAGGGGATCGAACCCCCGACATCCTCCGTGTAAAGGAGATGCTCTACCGCTGAGCTATTCGCCCGACTCCTCCAGCTGGACTCGGACCAGGGACGGAGGAATGTTTCTTTAGCCAACATGGTTTACAAAGGGGTGTCATCATTAACTGAGGACACTTATCTGCAGGGGTCATTTTACCACAACCACTACATTTTGCTTCCCACATTTTCATTTATGTTCCTTCTTTAGTTTAAAGTACAGTTTGTAATACCTATCACACATTTCTCTAAGGACATCTCGGTCTTTATCGAAACCAAGTTTTTTGGTATGTGTGTAGGAACCTTCTAACTCGGAAATGAGCAGAAGAATTTCAACTGGTTTCATATTCCTAAATCAGGAAAGCGGAGTATCGGAATCGAACCGACGACATCTAACTTGGAAGGATAGCGTTCTACCGCTGAACTAACTCCGCATAGATGGGCCTTACACAAGAGAGGAGGTGGTGGTGGTGGTCTCTCTTGATGCCCAGCGACTCAGATAGGATTTGAACCTATGACCGACTGCTTAGAAGGCAGATGCTCTATCCAGCTGAGCTACTGAGTCATGTGGTAGTTCCTATCGCCGCTGACCCTGAACTACCAAGGGGATCACCGCAGTTGATTATGCTCTTTCGATACCGTCTGAGTAATCAACAAAGTCATCATACTGCTCTTGAGAGATTTCGTCAAGTGATACAACCTCTAGATCTTCTTTAGGGTCGAACCACTCATCAAACTCTGCCATGATGGCCATCTGATCGTAAATTCTTTCTACACCTTTGCCACTGTACTCTTCTACTTTTTCAATTGCCCACTGTCGAACGTCAGCAACGATTTCTTCAGTCTCCATCATAATAATCTTTTCGGAAGTACCTGCTGAGGATGTTACTATTGTAGTAGGCAGGTCCCCCTGTGTCAAGGGATTCTGTGAGAACTCCGTTGAGAAAGAGTTGTTTTGTTTCCTCGAAGTTTGTTTTGCCAGCTGTTTTATGTAAGCTGAGGATAGTGCGACTAAAGTTTTGTCTACCCAGTCGTTCAATATCCTCTTTAAGTTCTGAGCAAGACCCATAATAATTTTTCCAGTCGGATTCTTTTTTTACTCGGCGTTTTTTTCCTGGAGGTTTCCGATGACTCCAAAAATACTTTCTCCCAACGTATTGTCGTTGGTTGATGAGATTGGTAATGTTATAAACAAAACCATAGTAGTCGTGAACATCGTCACTAGTAAAAGGTCTCTCCAAATAGATCCATGGATTCTCATAATCAATATCGATACTCATCAATAATGTTCAATACCTTATCGAGATATTTATGTGCCATATCTCGATCTCCCTGCCACACGGTATCAGGTTCTTCGTATACATCATTTTTTAATTGAAGTACACGATTTTTTAACTCTTCTTTCTTCAATTCATTCTTAGGCATAGGGGAACCTCATGTCCCCCTATTTAAGCACGCTTCAGAGTTGGAAACCACTGAATGTGTCCTTTTTCACATCTTGCTTGATTCCACCAACAACATAAGACTCTACTTCAGTCTCCTGTGGTGCTACCTGAAGACCCTTAGAAGAGATCCAGTGCTGTGTCCAGGGCAGTGGATTAGCAGATGCTGCTACATCATAAACAGGTTTCAGTCCGATGCCTTTCAGACGACGATTAGCGACCCACTCAACATACTGCTGGAGAAGTTTATCATTCAAACCAATCATCGATCCATCCTTAAACAGATAATCGGCCCAACGCTTCTCCTCATTCACAGCATTATCAAATGCCTTATAGGTCCACTCCTCTTCTTCCTTCATGATTTGCTTCATTTCAGGATCATCACCTTTCTTCCACTTGTTCAGAATATTTTGGGTAATGGCGAGGTGTTGGTTCTCATCTCTAGCAATAAGGGAGATAATTTTTGCTGAACCTTCCATGAGTTTAAGTTCACCAAAAGCAAAGCTGCAAGCAAAAGAAACATAAAACCGAATTCCTTCAAGGATATTGACATTAGCAACTGCTCTATAAAGTTTGCGTTTCAATTCACGTCTTTCGATAGATCCTGCATAGTGACCTTCTGTGGCAAGTTCCCACATAGTGCCACCATCATACTCATGGGCACCCTGAATGAAGTCATCGTATGCTGCTGTAACACTGCTAGCACGTTCCAGAATGCGATCATCAGTCACAATCTTGTCAAAGACCTCTGAAGGGTCACTGTAGATGTTCTTGATGATGTACGTATAGGATCGACTATGGATCATCTCCATGAATCCCCAGACCTCCATACATGCCTCTAGTTCGGGTAGACTGCAATAAGGTATAAAAGCCATCCCAGGACCACGCCCTTGTATGGAGTCAAGCATAATCTGATACTTGAGGTTACTTGTATAGATATGCTTTTGTTCTGGACGAAGTGTTTGATAATCTCCACGATCTTTTTGCAGTGAGACTTCTTCTGGACGCCAGAAGTATCCTAATTGTTGAGTAGTTAGTTTGTCAAAAATAGGATACTTATACGAGTCATACCTCTGGATACCCAGAGGTTTACCAAAGAACATCGGTTGCTTCTTTGTATTAACTTGTTCAGTGTTAAAGACCGTCATGCCCTTAACTTTTGTCATGTTGTTGTCCTCTACGGAAGATACTTTAAACTGCACAGGATTCACACTCTCCCTCCTCGGCTTGTTCTAATTCGTTTAACAGATTATCTAAATTTGATTTAGGTTCCTCTACTACCTCATCATTTTTCATATCATGAGTATTCTGATAGTAGGAAGTTTTCCAACCGTACTTATATGTAGTCAAAAAGTCTTGTGCCATAGTGGACACAGGTACTTCATTATCAGGATACTGTTCTGGATTATAACTCCAGTTGCCAGAAATTGCCTGATCAAAGAATTTTTGCATCACAGCAACAATATTAATATAACCACGATTGGACTCCATATCCCAAAGGAGCGTATAATTATTTTTAAGAGATCCATATTGAGGAACAATCTGTTTGAGTGGTCCTTTCTTTGATTTCTTAATGGACAGATAGTCTCTAGGTGGCTCAATTCCATTTGTTGCGTTTGACACAACGGAACTGCTCTCCGATGGCATCTGAGCAGACAGTGTTGAGTGCCGTAAACCGTATTCGGAGATAGATGCGCGAAGACTCTCCCAATCATGCTCTAACTCCTGACTAGAGATTTCATCAACATCCTTCTTATATGTATCGATAGGAAGAATTCCATCAGCATACTTGGTGCGACCAAAGTCTGCACACCATCCTTTCTCCTTGGCAATTTGATTAGAAGACTTCAAGAGATAATATTGAAATGCTTCGGTCAATCCATGAACTGCATCCCATGCCTCTTGAGAGTCATACTTGAATCCAAGTTTAGCAAGGTAATGTGCTAGACCAATAAACCCAATTCCAAGGGATCTACGTGCCTTTGTAGCACGTTCTGCTGCCTTTACGGGATACTCTTGATGGTCAATCAATTCTTCCAGGCCACGGACAGAAAGATCACAAAGATTTTCTAATTCGTCATCGGTCTTGACTTTACCAATATTAATGGCAGAAAGAATGCATAGAGCAATCTCACCAAACTCGTCATCAATATGACTAATTGGATCTGTTGGCAAAGTAATCTCCTGACACAGGTTACTCATATTCACCTTGTCCTTGAAAGAAGAGTGAGAGTTGCAGTGGTCGATGTTCATGATATACAAACGACCAGTCTCTGCTCTCTCCTTCAGGAGATCGAGGATTAGTTTTTGTGCCCCGATAGTCTTTCTTGGAACAGACTCATCTCGTTCAAACCCCACATATAAATCATCGAACCTGTCAGTACCAAAGGAATCATACAGACCCGGTACGTCATGCGGTGAGAAGAGGCTAATCTCTCCATCCTGAATGAAACGTTCGTAGAAAATCTTTGAAATTTGGATTGAGTAGTCAAGTTTTCGTACCCGATTGTCTTCTGTACCTTTGTTATTCTTCAGGACGATGATGTCTTCGATCTCTTGGTGCCAGATTGGGAAGTGGACAGTTGCTGAGCCACCACGAATTCCATTCTGTGTACAGCATCGGACAGTCGATTCAAACTTTTTAAGAAATGGTACAACACCTGTGTGTTGGACTTCTCCACCTCTGATCTTAGCGTTGATGCCACGGATTCGGCCTGCGTTGATACCGATTCCCGCCCTTTGTGCAACGTATTTGCCAATTGCCATATCAGAGCTAAAGATAGAATCGAGGGTGTCATCAACATCAACAAGAACACAGCTAGCAAATTGTCGAAGTGGAGTTCGCACTCCTGCCATGATAGGTGTGGGAATGTTGAGTTTGTGTTTGGAGATGGCGTCATAGTACCTCTTAACGTATGACAAGCGAGTATCTTTTGGATACTCAGCGAAGATTGTCAAAGCAATCATGATATACATGAACTGTGGAGTCTCATAGACTCCGCCAGAACTTCTATCTTGTACTAGGTATTTATCTACAACCTGTCTCAGACCAGCATATGTAAAATCAAAATCTCGACCATGATCAATCATGGAGTTTGCTTTGTCAATCTCCTCTTTTGAATACTTAAGGAAAATATCTTTATCATATACTTCTTTAGAAGTACAGTCCATGATATGGTTTTCAAGATGAGGAAGTTCTCTCATCTTTCCATAGAGACTTTTACGAATACTAAACAGAAGCAAACGTGCTGCCACAAACTGATAGTTGGGGTGATCCAGATCGATCAGATCAGAAGCAGAACGAATCAGAATTTCTTGAATTTCTCCAGTAGTGATACCATCATAAAACTGGATACCAGACTGGATCTCAACTTGACTCGCAGACACCCCTGCAAGACCCGTACACGCTTCATCAACCATCAAATGCATCTTCTCTAGGTCAAGAGGTTCAATTCTTCCGTCTCTCTTTTTAACCTTGGTGCCGTTCGTCATATCTTCTTCCAGGTGGTAAATTTAAGTTTTGCTTCTAATCCAGAATATGTGTTTGATTCTATCACAGACTGCACATCCAGTCCAGACATCACCATATCATTTATGTCTTTATCATCGATGCTCTCAGGCCAGATGACTACCGACTGGCCAGAATCGATGGTCTTAGAGATTCTGTTTGTAATTTCTCTGTTGCGGGGTTCGTTATCATAAATCCAAACAGGATTGCTGATCCCCCAACGATCAACATTAGCATCAGCTCCGCACATAGCAATCGAGTTGCGAATAAACGTGCTGTCGAAAGGTCCTTCTGTAACATAGACTGGAGCATCCTTTCTGATGTTATCAAGTCCATAGATTTTTGGTGCGTCATCATCAAGCATCACGGTAATATATTTAACAGGGTTTGGATTTATAGATCTTCCCTGGAGACCAATTAAGTTCTTTTCATAATAAAGTGGAATGATGATGCGTTCTTCATCATGCGTTGTATCATCAAAGGTCTGCTTAAGACTGTTTACAAACTTCTTAAAGTGTTCAGCATAGTAGAAATCATCAGGGTTTAGTTTTCTTGCTGTAAGATATCCAGCAGGTCTAGGATAATCAGATGCTTTGGGTAACTTTAATTTCTTCTTAAACTTGGGTGCTTCAAATTTAATGTCTGGTTGATCAATTACAAAGTTACGACCAGTATGGCCCCCTTTGAACTTCTCCATAACATATTGCTTATGAACAGCAGGATCAACCTGCTTCAAAAAGTTGTTAAGAGACATCGAAGCACCACAGTTATGGCACTTGAAATTAGTATTTGCCTTTACTGCGTAAAGATACCCTCGCGTTTTACTCTTGTTTTTCTTTGAGTCTCCGCAGATTGGACACCTAAAGTTGTATAGGTTTGATTTTACTCTCTTAAACTTATGAAGTTTAGGAGATACAAGTCCAATAAACTTGGAGTCAACGTGATCCATCCACAAAGGCAACCGCTGGTTGTATTATAACACTCTCAGCGGAGGATAACAAGGGTTTGATTATTTTAATAGATTGTGGGTTGGAAATTATCAATATTGCTCCCAGTGCTCCGATGCCAATCCAAAGTTTCCGTTCCAATAATGATAATCGTTGAGTAACGTTGTCATGATCGCTGTCCATTTTATCACGGAGTTTGTCGATCTTATCAAACAATATCTCGTCGATTTCTTCTTGCTTCGTAATTCGTTGTTCATGGACGGCCAACATCCTACTCACGTTATTATTTACCTCTGCAATTTTTTCAATTGCTGAGTCTAATCTTGAAACTAATGTCTCAAAATTTTCCAATCTTGTCTCTAGAACTGCGACTTTAACTTCTTCTTCCATCAGGCTTCCACATTTTACGTATACCCTTTTGGTAAATATATCTTTTCTTGTTTCTTACAGGAGGATCATCTCCTGCCTCCGCAGAACCTGCGATCTTCCCATGTGCCATAGCATTCGTGGGAGCATCCTCACGAATCATCTGAATAATTTTATCAAGAAGATTCTTTTTCATCGTAGATTCTATAAAGTTCTGCTAAACAGTTCATATCGACTTGTATATCATGAATGTGAGACTTTGGATACTCAGGAAATCTTCCTAGAAAAATGATGAAACTCTTCATCGATGACCAAAGATCGCTCTCAATCTTAAAGAACAACATAGGAGTTGTTGCTTCACCAAAAATATTATACAGAATAATGAAGTGATTTAGAAGAAGATGTGTCTTGAGTTGACCAGTATTCTTATACCGTTTCAGTAGTCTTTTAATGTATTTGAAATGATTCAAATCACGATCAAAGTCTTCCTTAGTTACAGCCTGAGGATTTTCATAATATTTTATTGCATATAGAAGAAAATTGTCTTCATTCAATTCATTAAAAAACATATATCACATATAAATTATTTCTGGCCAGGGAAAGCAGGACGGTTACCAGTCTGAATACCAGACATCGCAACCAAGATTTCCTTCTTAACCCTCAAGGTTCCGTGTTGATCGTTATACGTTGTGATACCAACCCAACCTACGCCGGACTCAAACGCAGTACCTGATGCAGTCTGAGAACCTGTGGTAGAAATACCATAGACGAATGTATCGGAGTTAGTATTTCTCTCACTATATGCAGGATCCTGTGTGAACGAAATAGGACACTGACTGATAGTGTAGGTAGTTGCTGCAATCGAAGTGAATGAATTGGTGAGACCTGAAGTCGAACCAATCGTTAATTGACTTGTACTTGCAACACCAACAATAACAGCAGAACCAAAGTAGGTAGAGATTCCGCCATCACTGGCATCTCTGTGACCAAAGTGAATAACATCACCGACTTGTGCTTCAGTGTGGCCTCCACCAGTGACACCAAAAGTGGTGCCGGTTCCAGTGACAACCAGAGTAGTATAATCAAACGTAATTGTGCCTGCGTTTCCCAGGTTGTCATTATTGCCCCAAAGTGCCATGTCTTTCTTCCGAAAATTTATTTGCTATAAGATATTTATAAAAAAGGAGACCTTGTAATATGGTCTCCTAAGTATCAATTTGCCTCTTCTCTTGCATTAATTGCCTTTGTGACAACCTCTAAAAGTTGATCGTCCATATCGGTCTTGGTTAGCTTAACTGCCTTAGCAAGAATAATAAGACAGATCTCAACCATCTTCTCACCGAGTTCTTCATTCTCAGGAATGTTTGAAACGGCATCTTTGATGATCTTCGACGCGAGAGGGAGTAGAAATGCAAGCATGGTAAATCTCAAGTACTGATACTATATATCAATCCTTATTAGAAACCCATTTACCTTTTGCTTTATCATAACGTTTTACTTCACCAGGACGTAAACGATCTCTTGCCTCTTCGGCACGTTTGGAAAATTTACCAAACTTCATTCTATTGTCTTGTTCTTTATGCTTCTTTTTCTCATCAGCAAATTTTTTCATTTGCTTAGAATCAGCATAATCAATTTTTTCATTCACATCACCAGAAGTATCTTTCTTATGAAGGTTTTTATAAAGATGTTTATGAAGAGGTTTTGCTTTCTTCATAATCTTATCTCGCTGCGAAAAATCTGCTGCTTCTTTTGCAACCTTCTTCTCAGGGAGTTTCTTATGCTTAGTTGATGCAAAGTCTTTCGCATCACTCTTCTTCATGGATGCTGCTGCTTGGGCAACCTCAGGTGAAGGGTTGGTCATGTCACCTTTCTTGGTGGCATAGACCATACCCATAAACCTTTGCTGTGCTTTAGATACTGCTGGCATATCAAGTCGCTTTCTTTCTGCGATTCATCTCCTTCGTCACTCTCTTCATCATAAATTGATTAGAAGGAAGACTCTGATCACTAGAACTTACTTGCTTATGGAGTGCTGCTAGTTTCTCATCCGACTGTTTGGCCATCTTGGCGTCTTCTTTGATGGCACCTTTACCATGCTTGGCACGGATATCTGCTTTCACTTTTTCAAGTGCAGACATACCATCATATTTTGGTTTTTTCTTACCAAATGTATTTGGCGTGTTACTGATTGGTTTGTTGTAACGGTTATTGCCATCAACACCACCACGTTCCATGCGACGATCTCTTAGAGAATCTTCGGTTTCTTCACCCATCGCCTTTGTGGGTTTTTCTTTTTTACCCTGGTCAAGTTCCTGTCTTCTTTTTCTAGCAATCATCTGATCGATGGTTGACTTTCTTTTCTGAAGGGCAATTTCTTGAGCAGACATAGATCCCTCTTCAGAGACCTCAACCTCTTCGTTCTTAGGAACACAGTTAGGAACCATGCGGTTGCCTTTCTTCTTCATTCCAACTTGCTTATGGGAGTCCCAGCAAGGATCACCATCACCCTCGTTCATGTGATCAGCAGCCTTGTAACGCTTGTCACCTGCCTTCATCTTTTGATATGCAGGAGTATTTGCTTTCTTGTCAGCATTTGTGACAACCATACGGGTGTCCTTTTTCTCTGGTGGAGTACCACCATAGACTGCTTCATCTACGTTTTCTTCTTTCAATTTGTCAGCAACCTTAAGTGCCATCTTTCTGATGCCACGCTTTGCTGATGTCTTTGCTCTTTGTACTGCAGGTGTTGCTGCTGCCTTTGCTTCTCTTGCTTTATTGTATGCCTTGACAGCAACTTTGCCAAGGAATCCTTTTGCTTTCTTCTTGAGTTTGTCTCTCATTCCCTCAGCATCCCCACTAGTGTCATGGCCATAGGTAACTGTTGCTTCTTCAATAGCAGCTCTCACAAGTTGCTCACTGTAACCCTCACTTAAAAGATCTTGGAACACCTCTTCAACAATACCATCAAACTGATCAACCTCAACCATCTCAAGGATTTCACCACCCAGTTGCTCTACAGATTCGCCAAGTTTTGGATTGATCTTAATCGAATTTTTTATATTTTTTTTTTCCTTAATCGGTTTTGAATCGATATCGTCAGTCATAATTTCGGAGAGGTCTTGCCTCCAGGAAGAATATGCTTCCTTCATCTCTTTTTTCTTCAGTGCTGCCTTACGGAACTGAAGATCAGTGCGACTGCCACTATCCATCTTACCCTGACTTGCAGGTTTCTGGGAACCACCAGCAGGTTGAGGACCAGCATCACTACCAGTTCTTC
>Ga0208298_1000093_pt1 | contig 38999 bp, 44 predicted proteins | sample 14BtaG_FD_184088 | JGI IMG/M metagenome (GOLD analysis project Ga0208298, IMG submission 184088) | Marine viral communities from the Subarctic Pacific Ocean - 14B_ETSP_OMZ_AT15311_CsCl metaG (SPAdes) (version 2) | ecosystem: Environmental > Aquatic > Marine > Oceanic | place: Pacific Ocean... | reverse complement strand
TGCTGAGTAATAGTTCCGCTAGATTGTGCTGTCCCTATTACATTTGCACAACCTGTAAATCTTTTAGAAACTTGATTTATTGTGAATGTAGCATCACCTCCACCGCCAGTAATAGTAATGACTTCATTATCTTTATATCCGGAGCCGGGATTACCTGCAACTATACTTACGCCTATAACTGCACCAGCGCTAGTTGTAATGTTTACTTTCAGCCCTGTTCCTGAGCCACCAGTGGTAGCGACTGAAAAAGCATTTGAATATCCGCTACCTCCAACTATGTTGTCTACTCCGACAGGTACACCTGATTCTTTAGCAGTATAGCGAATTATATTTGTCCCATCTGTAAATACACCAGCGTTAGCAAAGCCAGAAATGCTGTCTACGGTCATTATACCATTTGCTCCCAGAGGGAGGGTGCCTGTGAATGTACCTGATATAGCAGAGACTGTAGCAGTATTAGTAGTGACTTGTGAAAAATTAATGTCAGTAGAATCGCTTACTATACTACAAACCTCACCTGCTTTAGTCTGTTTCATACTAGTAACTTTTAATTGCCCGCTACCGTAGTCTGCATTAGCACTAGCAAAGAATTCTTGATGAACTGATGCATTAGTATTAAACGCCCCTTCAAGATAAAAAGCGGGTTGGAATGTCGTTTGTGACTTTTCTGCCCTGTCTTCGTTATTAATCAAATCAGCAAGACTTTGTGCAGCGCTGATTTTATCCGTACTAACTGACCACTTAGTAGACATAGTATTCGTTGTCTGTACATCTGCCTCTAACTTTGCCGCACTACCATTACCGGGTGATAAAACTATGAATTTACCTTCCAATGCTCTAACATCATCAGGTAATTGTATACGAACTTCTGCACCACATATCTCTCTATAGTCTTCACCTTGCCACATTTCTATTCTAAGCATTTGCTGAACATTCCTAAACAATAACGGCGTGGTACCAACATAGTCAGTAAAGTACCTACGCCTGTACGGTTTGTATGTATCGAAGTTTAGGTATTCTGCTGAGACTAGATAAGGTCTCCAAGCATTATGAGTGATGTTATCAATGCGGTCTTGTACTTCTTTGATTCTGGTTTCTACAGTAGAGCGCTTCATACCACGGCTTTTTCCATTGGTAAACGACGCTAAGTTCTGTACATATCCGTTGTCTGTGGTTTCGTAAAGACCGGGGTTTATGGTTTGAAGAATAGTCAATTTAACTCCACTTGCTGTGGAAGTTATGTTAATAATGTCTACTTCTACTCCTAATGGGTCAGCGTCACTATAAATTAGTATTTTATCTTGAAAAGAAAAGCCTACATTTCTATAATCTCCGCCTGTCACAAACACTGCGTTTGCTTCTGCGTTTGCAGACATCAAGACTGCTTCACTAGGCCCAATACCAAGTAAGTCTGCTACCTTTTGGGCAGTAGTGTAGACTATTGCGTCGGGGTCGAAAGGCCGAGTCTCAGGCTCTCCGGGTGAAAATATAGCAGGCATCTGTCATCCCCTTAACTAAGCCATGACAAGATACATCATTAAATCTACTGCTCTTTTTGACCTAAATTGAAATCCATTTGCTTGCCACAAGTCCTGCACTTATCGACCCAGCAGAAGTAAAGCATACCACAGTGCTTGCAGCGTGTACCGCTACCGATGTTCAGTACATCACCAGCGTTCTTATTACGGTTTCTCTGCTTGAGAGTAACGCCTTCTAAGGGCTTTTCGTCGTTGGTCTTTACAGAGCCGCCGTATGATTCGTTGAGTCGAATACCACGCTTCTGTAAACGCTTGATATCGTCAAGTCCTAAACTACCAAACGCATCCATTCAGCCACCTCAAGATGTGGTCACGAATATGTAGATGTTACCAAGTATTACATGCGGGTCTGCTGACACAGGGGCATTAGCACCTATTGCCGTTACAATAGCAGTTTGTACTTCGGTTCTTTTAGTAGCATCATTAAAGTCTGCCTGTGCAAACGGACCGAGTATTGTGCATGTTTTCGCCATGTATCGTCACCTTTTTCCTATTATAACAAATTTGGCGTGCCCAAATATAGAATTACCTTCTTGGTCACCAAATGCGGAACCACTACTACGCTCTCCCATTGGACCACTAATGCCTACTCTGTCAGTCCCAACGGTAGTCCCCTCAACATAAGGTCCAATCAATCTAACTTGGTCTCTGTGTTCAGTATGCAATGTACTGACTCTTGAGACTCTTCTTTTAGATTGTGTAGAAGAAAGTAAAATTTGCTTAAATTGATTATTGCCTTGGGCAGAGTCGCTGGTGTGAACTCTCGCTCCTGCCGGAACAATTCTGAATTGCGGTTTATCTGTGCCAGAAGTAGTTGGTATATCTGCTGTAACTATATCTCCAACTTGATAACCAGTACCTAATGTGGCTTGTCTATCCAATGCAGGATTAAAAATCATTGGACCAACTGTCACTAGTGTACCAGCATGAGGTGCTCTACTTTCAACGACAAGTTCTCCTAATTTCATACCACTACCGCTACCGCCAGTAACCGGAACCTCAAGATACCTTTGTGAACCGCCATCACCATCAGTTGTAGAAAGATTAGAACCTCGATTAATCAAAACAAGGTCTAATGGCTGAGTAGTGACAAACCTAAACGATAGTACTTCTCTCATAAAAGGACTCACATCTATTAATCCTTGATTATGAGTGTTGCCAGAATGGTGAAATAAATTACTCTCATTGCTTATTCTTTGACAGTTATCTATTCGACCAGTCACCACTACTAAGTTACCAACTACTTGAGGCGCATCGAATCTTACTTTTGCATCTGTCATATTATCGCTTCCCTATCAAAGTAAATTCACAAATTCTTTGTGTTGTGGGACCACTTGCGGTAGAATCATTTAATGTACCGCCGTTCCCTGAATCACTAAAAATATTAACAAGTCTAATTGCATGTTCGGACATTAATACAGGAAACATGGGACCTATCATTTCTACATCAGCACTATGCATTGACCCCACATGTGCAAGTATCTGTAAACCACTGCCACCGGGTGTGGCCACAGCAATTTTTTCATATTGAAAGTAACCTGAACCTTTCGTAGTAATTTTGACTGCGTCTGGTGTTACTTTGTTATCTTGTACCGTTACTTCGGCACGAGCGCTATTAGCACCACTTTCTAGTCCAGTTAACACCACATTAGAGTGGGTACCATTAGTATGCCCTTCTCCGGGCTTAATAATCCTACATGTACCAGAGTTAGCGTCAGAACTAAGTAATAATGAACCTTGAATAGCGGAATTATCTAGGTAGATATATCCTTTCAATCTACGAACTTGGTCATTGTTTGAGTTTAGTAAAGGATTACTAGTTGCCATACTTTCAACGCATTCCTTAGTATCGCCTACTTTACCCGAACCACCTACCAATCCAGTGATAAAATCAAAACTTAGTATTCTTTTGACATGGTCACTAAAGTCAAAACTAATACCGCCTAGGGGAACAGTAGTTGGCAATTGTAGTTCACCAGTTAAGAAAACTAAGTTACCTATGGTTGATTTCCTTGCATTAATTATAGTGGGTTTGATTAAATTCAATATTATCTCCTCCTCCCTATTACAGTTAACCTTACCTTGCGTTTAGAGAATGAATTACTGATTACTCTTGAATAAGGTGTAGCATGACTACTGACAATTATTAGTTTAGTTTCTACATCATCAATATAGACTAATGGTTCTACATTAATAAACTGACTAAGTGAGTTAAGTCCTACTAAATCCAAATTTTGATTAGTGTGTCTTGAGTGTATACTATTATAGTTATCTATTTTGGACCTAGCAGGAGGACCGATGGTTACTATATCTGCGCTAAAGACTTCGGCTAACCCAAGCCTATCAATTGATATTGTCAATTGTTTTTGAAATGCTGTACCATCATTCGTAAAAACGCCTTGATTAAGGTCGGCTCCGTTGTCAAGCGGGTCGATTGGTTCGATATCTATTGTTAAAATTGTTAACTTACCAATAGTACTGGTATCAGTTACAGTAAAGTTAGTCAGTTCTGGCATTTAAATCACCGTCCTTAAGAACGGCGACCAATTGCTAGAAATGTTCCACCTTTCAAATCTTGATTTTTGATTGTTGGATTAAGCGATATACTAGTATCTGTGCGTCTTGTGCCAAAATCACTTGTAAACACCTTCTTATCACTAGCACTGCTACCATCATCGTCTACATTAGAGACTTGCTCTATAACCATGCTAGTTCTATTTTCCGGATTTATTATGAAAGCATCTATACTTGCTAATATATCGCTTAACTCTATGACACTATCTGTCGTTCCATAAGTTCCTGTTACTATCATTCTATCTCCAAATACTGTTGGTCTTGGGTCTATTGTTACTGCCATTATTCTTCAACTCCGTCTGTTTCTACGATAGGGTCCTCGACTATAGTCTCTTCTACCACTTCTTCTGCTACAGGTTCAGGAGCGACCTCCTCAACCACTGGCTCTGGTGCCGGTGGATTGAGTGTGGTCTTTACCTTGTCCAAGAGTTTTGCTTTAGTAGCATACCCTTTGATAGACACTCCTTTGTCCTTTAGCCATCCTGTGATATCCTTCTTAGTCCAACCTTCGTCAGGTAGTCCGTCGTTTCCTTCGTCTACCGTGACACCTACTCCCGGTGTAGTCTTAGCATCGCCCTCGACTACGAACACTGTTGGGTTAGTACAGATAGCAGTACGGTAAGCGTCTAGCCATTCTTGAGAAACCTCTTTGACTTCTCTTCTTATCCAGACTTCTTTAGTACCCGGTACTTTCCTATAGGCGTAGTTACCTATGTATGTAACTGTTGGCACTTAAAGCACCTCAGTTAAGTAATAGTACTGTAATCTGACAAACTTGATTTGCGACTTCTGAATCTATGATAAGTGCCGGAAGAGTTCCTGAGCCAGTGGTTGGGGCTACTGTTGCATCTGCACCTGCCGTTCCTGTGTTATTCATTGTAATCGTTACATCTTTAGCCGCAGTTGCCGAAGCGTATCCGACAATTCCAAGAATCTTTGATGCGCCCGCTGTAAAAACTAGAGGTTCAACAGTTGCTGCTTGAACAATATTCACTGTGAAAGTGACCATTCTTAATCCGCCGTTAGCCAACCCGTCAGCGTTACTTGCAGTAAATCCTGTAAGGCTTCCGGGGTATGAACCACCGGAATTACCGCTTAACCAACTTGTTTCGTCAACTGGGGTTCCTGTTCTCATATCAATATCAGCGAGAATATCAACAAGTGTAAAATCACTGTCTGCTACTTTGATACTCAATCCTTTTTCTGTTTTGGTTGTTGTTGCTACCATATTTAATCATCTCCTAAAATATTTTCTCCATTAATCCTCACTGTAAGTCACGGATAGAACCTTGACCTCCAAAGAAAGTTGTCCATACTTCACCCATTGTTCGGTAAAGTCCCTCTTGACCGAGGCGGTTAATGGCGAATGGGTCTCCGGTTTCGATACCAGATTCAAAGTATTGTGTTGGCTTTGCAGTGCTAAAGTATAGGTAGTCAGTATCAAGCATGTAAATTCTGCTGATGCCGTCGCTTGCCATCTCCTTGGTTGGGATAATTGGAACACCGTTGTAAGTTGCTACGATGAAACCTGCTTCCATACCCGGAACACCTTTTACACCGTTGAATGTTGGAACTACTCTCTTTTCTTCCATGAACCTTTGTTGGCTTTGTAGAAGTTGTTGTATTCTCATCAAGGTGTCATATCCAGTTAGCATGACCTTTGGATTTCCACCACGAGTCCAGATAAGTCTAAACATCTCATCTAAGTGGTCAAGTGATAGAGTTCTGTTAGCAGAACCGCTGTCAGCAGAATCCTCAGCAAATGCCCAAGAGTTACCGGCTGCACTTCTGTCAATCGAGTAAATGTCTTCGTCACCTGCATCGTAGTGAGTACCAGATGCCATTGAGTTGTTACCAGTGGTAATTCTGTCAAGTGATTCAAAGTCGTTACCTGCTACAGTTGTTACATCCTCAGTTAGCATGTCGTTGATGTGCTCTGCGTGGTGCTTACCCATCTCTTCTTTCAAGACTGAACGAATGTCACCTAGACCGTCGTCTTTGTCATTTAGGAAAATTGCTACTTCAGACATATCGAATGAGTGAGCGATGGTTTTAGGCTTTGCTGCAACATTCTGGAAAGTAGGTTTGGTTGTGTCTGGTAGTGTACCGTTCTCTGCAATTCCGCCACCAACAGTCTTGGAAGGCTTAGCAGTAACTACTCTCCATCCACTTCTGTCCCATGGTTTCTTTGGTAGAATTGAAAATGCGTTGAATTCTTGGTTTAGTTGTGACCAAACTTTTCTACCGTAGATTGCTTGGTATGTTCCTGCTGTTGTGCTTAGCAATGGTGCATCAGCCTTCAATAGTTCTGAACCAGTGTACGAGTATCCCATACTTTGTCCAGCACCGTAGTAGTAGCGCTCCATGTCATTGATTGTTCTCATGTAATTTCTTGCCATATCTTGTCATCTCCTTAATCTTATTTTATCCACCTATTCAGTTATGAAATACGCTCCCGGCAAGGTTGTGAACTTCTGACCAGTCCATGCTTGCTAAGTCCTGTGTCGAAGGTACTTCGACAGTGGAAAGTTGTTTTCTAATCGTTGCTGCTTCTACTGAATCAGACGACTTACTGATGTTATCAATTCTGCCACTCAAGTCAGCCAGAGCCTTTTCGATGTTAGCAAGTGGTGTTCTTGCATCGAAGGAAGCGGCTTCTCTTGCTTGTGCTTCTGATGAAAGTTCTTTGTTTAGTCTGTCAGCGAATACAGCACCAAGGTTACCCTTGAATTGTTCTTCTAGGGATGCTGCTTTGTAAACTTCGTATGCTGCTTCCAAATCAGATGCAGTAACTAGGTCTGGGTGTAGGTAGCCTTTTGCTACTGCACCGCTTCCGCCGCTGTTGAGTTTTCCAATTGCATTAGTTGATGGAGAGCCACCTTCTTGTGCTCGACCCTTAACTTGTCCAGCGAAGTAGTCTGCACCGTCACCGATTGCTTCTGGTGTGCTTCCTAGGTTAGCCTTTGAAACATTGTCGAAGTGGTTTCTTGCACCTGTGATGTCAACACCTGCTGATTTCAGAGTGTTTTCCATCCAGTTTAGATAGTCAGTAGTAATGACATCAGAATATCCTTTTTCCATGTCTCCTTCACCTTTGTGCTCAGCACCGTACATTGCTTCTTTTTTATCGTCACCTTCTGCCACTTTCTCACCTTCGTCTTTTTCTTTCTTTTTACCTTGAGATTCTTCAAGTGCTCTTCTTGCTGCTTCTGGCATTTCGCCTTTTTCCATAGCGTCGAGTCTTCCGTTCAGTCTATCTAGTGTGCTTGACAGTTCATTCAATACATTATCATCGTTCATGTTTGTGTCCTCCTTCAATATACGGAATGTCGCCTCCGGGTTAATACCTTTCTCACAAATAGTGACCTCGTGTAGTTCCAGTTTGGAGATTTCTGTATAGTCACCGTGTTGTTGGTCACTCTTTCGCATTCTCTTGAATGCTTGTCCTCCGATACTGAAACCTCTAAGGGCTCCTTTGCGAATCTCTTTGGCAACTTCTCTTGCCTTTTCTATGTCGTCTCGTAGTTTAATGACTACGAACATACCAGCGTCATCGACACCGGATTTCCAAACTCTGCCATCAGAGTCAGTATAAGATGGAATAACGCTCCCAACTTGTATGTTTGAGTGAGCAAGTTGGACATTTCTAAATCCATCTGCTTTCATAAAGTCACCAAAAGCGTTTTTCAAAGCACCTCTAGTAATCAAATCTCCTTGCTTGTCTACCATCTCAACAGATGCATATCCAGCGATTACAAGGTCGTTGTCAGCCTTAACTATACTAATAGTTCCACCGTGGTTGACGGGGGAAGTTCTCAGTGAAGCCATCGCTGCCATTGATTCTATAGAGAATGCTCATACTATTTAATCAAGTATGGAAAACAGCCTTGTCTGAATCTACCTCTAAAACGCCATCTGATACAGGTATGACTAAGTGTTTTTTGTCCTCTTGGTCTTCCGTTTCCGGCTCTATAGAAGAATCTTCTCCGGGTCGTTTTTTGTTATCGTAGTCCGGCATTGTCTTCTCGTCGTGTAAGTTTGTCGGACCCATAGGCGATTCTATAGGTGTAGCATAACCTATACCTAGACCCATAGTACCTGTACTCGATTGACCTACAGCGCCTACCCCACTTTTCAAAAGTTTCTCTATCAACTGTAAGCCTTTGACCATTACCATCTGTTTCTCTCTATCTTTCCATTCGGAGTCTTTTATTTTCTTAGGAGATATAAGTGGTTTACCGTCACCTTGTGATTCATGAACTTCTGCTTTATCTTCGTTATCTGATTCTGCAATATCAAGATTAGCCTTGAGCAGTGCGCCTGCTATGGGGCTCCAATACGCTCTTTGACTTTCAGATAGTCTGACCAAATAACTGTTAGAAGAAAGTGGACTATGAACTGACCAATGACCCTGTGATTCTGTGGCTTTGTAAACTACATCTCCTTGTGGCATTACTACTCTTATACCACTTTTAGCCCTATGAACTTCACAAAGCCATTGTGAATCTAATGACTTGGCAAGTAAACCTAGCGTCTCTCTGCTGACAAGACCTTCACCTTCTGCTTCACCAATTATTTCTGACCCAGTCAAAGTGTAAACAGTTTCTTCGTCTACTGATTCCACCTTACTTACATTAGCAGCATTGACTCTCACATGGTCTCCTTTGTTGTATTTTTCTGGACTATTGAAAGCAACGCCGACATCCATATAGGTTTCACCTTCTGACTCTACTGCTCGGTTGCCTATTTTTTCGGCTTGAGTAATCGGACCAGTACCTAGACGATATGTGTAAGGCCCGTTGCCTCTTCTGTCTAATACTCTTAACACTACATCCTTGCCGGGTTTGAGCATGACCCACTTAGGATGTCTTAGTTCACCAGCCATGTATGTTGACTTAGCATCTCTGAGTAATACCGAACCGTGGTCTTTCTGTAAATCATCTACTGCTAACTTAAGACCTGCATCATCAGTAAGTCGAGTGTCACTAGCACTTGGTAAGTGAACATTACCTACACCTTCCATAGCACCTCTAAGTATTTTGATTCTATCGTCAATCGTGATTTCGTGGACTTCTTTATCTTCGTATTCCAAGATATCGAAGATATAGTAACCGTCTTCTGTCTTTATGACATCTGCGTGATAATCTTCATCTGTTACTTTCTTGAAGTTCTCTTTGTCTTCATCTGATAAATCAAAAGTAGGAGATGTAACTTCGTCATCGTCTTTCTTAACAAACCCTCTTTCACCCTCTGGCATGACAGAAACTATCCAGTCGCCTGTAAAACCACGCAGATGTTCAAGGTCGTCTAGTTCAAAAATACGGTGCATCGGCTGTAGCGTAGGAACTTCTGGGCCCAAGTCTTTTCTGATAATATCAGGATTAGTTAAGTCTGCTAGACCAATATCAGATTTAGTCGTGGAACTAGAATCTTGATTGAGTGTTCGGCCAAGATTGTCAACTGTAAACTGAGGGGCTCTCCTTTCGTTTATAGCCAATGATTGTCTTGCTCCTTGATGCTCAGGGCCGTAAAGTAAACTCTGCCAAGCAGGTGCCGCTACTGAAATCATCTTGTCCCAAAAGTGACTAGTCAGTGGAACTAAAGCCTGAGTATTATCTTCATTAGGATTGACCATGGTAATTTTAGGAGTGCCGTCAGAGCCTATGTAGTAATTGAAATTAGGTGAAAAATCATCTCCGAACTCATGTTTGAAACCACCTGAGTTATACAGACTCTTGACGGTATGTGTGTCGTGACCGTTTGGCCCGACCTTGACTCGACCAAGACCGGATTTAGTTTGAGTGATTTCCTGTGGAACTTCTACATCTGAAAAATTAGTAATCAATGAGTTAAGAGTCTGTATCGCATTTTGCTGGTCGTCTAAATTTTTTGCGTCTGCTTTACCTCTACCCTTCAAATCTCTTGAAAATTTAGAACGACTCGTATGCAAACCTTCTTCAAACCTATCGTCTAAACTATGTGCAAGTTGAAAACCGATACCAGTTTGTCGGTTTCTCTCTTCTGCCTTTCTACCCAATGTATTGTATATCTGCCCTACCTTTCTAACAAAGTCTTTGACATCAGGACTGTTTACTTGTTTACGATTGAGCATGTTTGCGAGCATAGCGTCGATGTCTATATCAGGATACATTTGACTAAACAATTGTCGACCTGTCATAACAGAAGGCATAGGTTTGTTTTCGTTGAGTCTGGGTAGTAGAGTATTGTCGACATAATCTTTTACCGTTTGTCGCAATCTATTATCAGACTTATCCAAACCAAGTGAGTCCATGAAGGAATCTTCATACTGACGATTATCCATTTCTCCTCGTTCAATCATGGCTTGTGCTTGCTCAGGGTCAGTCTGCATCCTAGCGCTGCTTTTTATTTGTGAAATACCATCCAAAATACTGACATAATTAAATACATTTTTAGCATTAATTGCATTACCAAAATTAGAAATTGTAGTTTTCATACCCGTAGCAAAATCTGTAGTCGGCTTTGATTGACCTTTGACTTCAAACTTCGTATTACCTAGTGTCATGATGTCGTGGCTGTCTTCGGGTGCTTTTTGTAAGAAATCATTTGACATTGCTGCCCACATACGCATGTTAGCAGCCGCTGTTTCGTGGTCAGCATTAGGGTTGAATATCTGAGCAAGTTGAGCCCTACCTTCTGGAGTTTGCCCAAGCATCCTGTATAGATGCTCACCTGCATCTGCAATCGCTTTGATATCAGCATCCAACTTTCTTTGTAGAGTATTATGATGACCTTTACCACCAAAGTGCTTTGTCGAAATGTTACCACTAGGTGTTAGTTTGTAATTTCTTCTTTCCCACTCTTTCATCTGGTCATCTAACTGATTCAACTCACCCTGTAAAGTCAGCCTTTCACCTTGTGTCAGACTACCAGATTCTAACAACTCTTCTATTTCGCCAGCCCTGTCCATCAGACCTTCAAAATACTGTGACTCTTCCTCAGCCGCCATCGGTCTTTGAGACGCAGACAGCCTCCTAGAAACCTGACCTTCTGGATTTAGTTCTCTAGGTATACCAAGATTAGTCATCATACCTATATCTACTGGTTGACCATCTGGACCGAGAACTTGGTTACCGATAGTGTGCTGTCTAAGTTTGTCATCCAAGTCAGCAATCATTCTTTCTTTGGCTTTTGGTAACTCTTGTAGTTCTCCCATTAGCAAATTTTTTTCAGTCGACAGCACTCTATTAAATTCAATGAGTTCTTCCTCAGTTAGGTTAGTGGGTGCTTTTCTTTGATTTAAATTTTCAAGTTCTCGCTCTATCCGACTTCTGGAGTTTTCTATACTATCCTCTATTTGTTGTTTTTCTTCTTCGATGTCGAACTCACCAAGTGTTTCAAATTTAGCACTGAGGTCGTTTACTAAATCATTGTGGTCAGCAAGTGTAGAACGCAAACCCGTTCCTTCTTGTAAAAGACCGGGGTTTTTGTGACTGATTACTCTTCTAAGCGGCTCCATTGGGTTATTACCCATACCAACCATAGTGCCTATAGTGTGGTAACTATAAGCAGCACTTTGTTCAACTTCGTCGTTGTTGAATGTCCCTTGGTGTATATTGACCATTCTTAGATGGTCGGGAGTTTCACCGCGCAGTTTGTCATGAGCATCTTTGGCAGCATCATCGTCACCTGATTCTCTCGCAGCGTGATAATCACTGTGTACCTCGTTACTGTATTTACCATCAGTTCCACTAGAGTGTCTTTCGGTGTGAGCATTCTGACCGCCTGCACCTTTTATTCCTGAAGAAGCAACAGCACTCTGTGGGTTCATCAAGGAACTAGGTCGGGCAAAGTCACCTCTGAACGCTGTAGTTTTGCCCTCGGCATCAGGAAACAAATTCAACCCACCCTGTCCAAATGGTCCAAAGAAAGCATCCATGCTCTTACCACCACCTTCGATGTGCTGTATACCTATTCTATTACCAGTCTTTTCAAAGAATAAACTCACTTCTTTGTCACCCATCATGGTTCTTTCCGTCGTAGGCTCAAATTCTCCGACTTGTTCTCCATCTGCACCAATGTCTTGTAGGTAATCGCCAAAACGCTCTCTCAAAGCCTGAGAGTCTGCTGATTGTTCTGTCTCTACAGGTTTGTAAGCCAAAGTATGATGGTGTAGTAAATTGAATAATTCATTAGCCTTTTTACCCATACCACCTACTTGGAAGGGTCTTTTCCAGTGAGTAGCAAGTGTATCATGGTCATCAAGATAATCATAGTGGTCAGGGTCCATATAAGTGCCATAATTTATCACACCGTGATTTTTAGCGACCCTACCTGCCGCCCTCATTTTGATGGACTCGTCTCGCCTCTTTTTCATAATCTCATCAAGTTCTTCTTGACTAAATGGCGAATCGGCTTTTTTCCAAGCAGGTCCCCAAACAGGATGCTCCCCGTCTTCAAGTAACTTACCTTCACTATCAATATTGAGCATATGTCTTAACATAGGTTCACTAAGGTAATTCTGTTTGTTACCCTTACCAATAGACTGTTTTCTCCAATGTATTTCGTTTCTCTTATCGTCGAAATAAGGGACATGGCTATAACTAAAAGCATCAGCATCTGGATTATACATTCTATACATTTTGTTATAATGGTCCACTGCTCTTTCCCAGTCTCTTTTCTTTCCAAGACTACTATCTTGCATTGCTATCCAATTATGCACTCTTTGAATATTCTCAGTATCTTCTGGCAAACGCTTTGGTTTGATTGCCAAAGGATGCTGAGAGTGTTTAGGGACTCTAGTCCACCAGTCGTATAAACCAGAAAATCTTTGTTGGAAATTGCGTTTTAGTCTGGGTAAAAAATCTTGTATTTGTGGACTGCTATCAAAAGTCAAAAGTCTAGTGCTATCTGCCCCTCCATAGTCATACAAGTGCCGATAGGCTTTTTCTCTTTCTTCTGGACTAAACCATTCCATGCCAAGAAAGTAATCCATAAAGCCTAGATTCTGTTGCCAATCTCTTTTGGCATCTTCCATATGAATTTGCTTCAACTCATGGTCAATTTCTGCCTCCGATAAACCTTGTTCTTTTCTATCTGCTCGAACTTTATCGACTATATCTCGATTACTTTCTTCCCACCTTTTGTAGTGATTAAGATAGAGTTGATGATTAGTGGCATCTTCGTTTAACTCACCGAGATGCAAAGGTGTTTGTAAAAAACTGTGGTCATTCTTTGCTGCGTGTTCTTCCCAAGCAAGTTCTTTCCTAGCGTCTTTTTGACTTTGAGGCTCGCTACCAGCCTCGTTTGCTAAATAAAAATCTGCTAAGATTTGGTGATAATTACCGTGTAAAGGATTGAAACCTTGACCCAAAGCATTGCGTGTTCGATAGGGGTCGTTAGCCTCGCCATTAATTAGTGTGAAGGGTCTGCCAGAATATTTTAAATCGTCTGCGTTAGGCGGAACAACTCTGTCTGGATTCATAGATGGGTTGTCGGCTAATTCCATACCAGCAGTATAATCTATTTCAAATCCCATTTGTTGCTCACTAATATTGGTATGCTTTTGAGGAGCCCACTTATCTTCATCTTCCTGTTTCTGTATGACAGAACTAAACATGTTCAGTAAGCCTTTGTCATGACTTGATAAATCGTAACCCTTTCGCTCAGCGCTAACGGCTGCAAAATAAAACTCAGCACCAGCGTCTGCTTTACCAATACCATCTAATAGAGACTTAACGAACACACCTCGTGTTCTATCAAGAGTCTCTAATGGCCCTTCTCTCAACTACATCACCAGCCGCTTAATTTAGACGGCTGGCTAATCGGTCAATAGACTTCTTTAGTTCTGACAAGGTTGGACCGTCACCACCTTTGAAGTTCTCAAGTGCACCTGTTGTGCTAAACGCTGTAGGATAGTAAGGTGACTCTCTTGTTAGTACATCGCTGTTCTCTGAGATTGCACCTTTATTAGCGACATCTTGTACATCGTTAAGCAATACATTGTTGGTGTTATAATAAGCATTAGGTACACCAGAAGGCTGTGCTTCAAATCGAGCATATCCTACAGTAGTCCCTTCTGGCTGACTTGTATAATCTGGCATACTACCTTCTTTCTTAGCGATGCGATTTTCTAAGTTCTGCGCTGCTTTTAGCAGGCCATACACTTCTTTACTTGCTTGTTCAAATCTTGGCTTCATATTATTCCATTCCTATTTCGTTTCCTATTGCACCGCTGCTCTTTGCTTGGTCAGCCAGTGCGTGAATTTCACTCCAGTCTGTCTTGTAAAAGTCTTGATTGGTCTTTGGTATCTCTATTGGATTACCGTCTTCCTTCAGCAATACATCATCAGAGTCGCCTCTAAATACATCAGGCATGACATCTTCTGGCATATTGTTTCTAGCAGATACAAAACCAGCCTTTCTGAGTAATACTGCTGGGTTTAATAGTGCTTTTTTGAGTTCGGCGTTTTCGGCTTTCAACAATTGAAGACCTGCATCCATATTTTCCATTTTAGTGATGAGCGCACCCATCAACTTTTCAGCGACATTTCCCCTCTCTTCGCTCATTTAATCACCTCAAACTGTACGGTTTGACAATCTTCGGTGCGTCGGTCCTGCTCTTGTGGTTCTAATCATGCCCGGCAACACATCGTTCTGCGCTGTGTGAACATTTTGAGCAGAGCCTGACTTAAGAACAGGTACTCCGCCGACATAGATGTCATTGATACCAGTGACTTGCACTGTATCAGACTTTGAGATTGTAGTCTCGATATCCTTGTTTAAGTAATCTGCGTACTTGATAACTTCTGTAATGTGACTTCTTGCCGAGATACCGTCTTGTTGCTCTAGTGCTTTGTAAAATGCGTCAACATGACTTCTCATTTTTCTAGCCATCGGGTCCAATTTCTTAAGGTCCATGCTCATCTCCAATACACCACTTGACTTTAAACTTCCTAAGCCCCTCTTGGGTTTCTAGCATCTAATATATTTTGACTAGCCTGTTGAACCCCAGTGGGTTGGGGGCCTCTTTGTTGAACGCTTGACATCGGGGCACCAGCGCCCATACTGGTTCTATTTTGAGGACTTGCTGGGCCTCTATTTCTAAGTCCCATACCTTCTCCACCGGGCTGAGACATACCCATTTGCGCTTGTCTAGCCATTTGAGCAGCGCCTTGAGGACTAATGTTACGGCCCGGAAGTGCACCCGGTGTACCCATACCGCCACCCATCTGCATGCCTCCCATAGGCATACCCTGTGGAGGTGGCTGTTGAGCAGGGTCAACCGGGTCAGGTTGCTTATAGATAAAGCGAATATCACGATTTGCATCTTCGGATAGTGTAGGTTTGTAACCCATCATCATCATTCTTTGTGCAATATTGACTTCCATCTCATCACGGCGTAGTCGAGTAACTTCATCTTCTTCTTCGTTTGGATACAATGTTAGTTTCCAATCTGTGACATCCAGTTCTTCCATTAGTCTTGGGAACAAGTGGTCGGTGTATACTTTGTGACCAAACTCTACTGCTCTATTAGTGACTAATATCTGCATACCTTCGTTGTTTAGTCCACCAGATTTACCAGTGTCCATCATAAATACATTAGATACGCCATAGAAAGCAGCGATTCTTTGTCGCATCTCGTCTCTTGCAGGTATATATTGCATCTCTTCAAGACTGTCCATTAGTTTGACCCAGTTGATACCGCCTCTACCACTACCAGATTCAATACCAATCTTAGGTATATAATGCGGGTCACGCTCTAACTTTTCGTCGGTAGCCTTGAAAAACGACTTCATAGACTCAAGATTATCAGTGGTAACGCTCAATATACCTCTTGGTATTCTACGCTTTGAATAAGCAGTGTACATGTAATTATCCATCGCTGTCAAAGTCATGGCTTGTCGCCAAAGAGTAGACACTGGGCTTCTACCGTATAGTTTGGAAGGTTGATATTTACTAACATGTATTACCTCGCCTTCCAAATAATATTGGGTTTTACCGCTTCCGGCAGTGTTGACATGGTGTACATCAAGCATTTCTGTACCACATGTAGGGCAACTCTTGTTGTCTTCCGAGTAAGACTTAACTTCATTACGATGAATAGGGCAAACTCTGAATCGACCTCCTCTTACACCACGCTTGTCAGCAATAATACGCATAAAGATAGGGTCACCTCTAACTATTTCTTTAATTCTGTAAAACACTAACTCGTTTGTCTCTGGGTCCATATAATACTCTTTGATAAGAATCAAGAAAGCATCGTCTGTAATATTCAAATCATATTCTACTTCCCTAAGTACATCCATAAAGGTCTGTTCCATAGAGTTTCTTTGCTCAATTAACCAACGAGGATATACTAATTGGTCAGGGTTAGGCTCTGCTAAGTTTGTATCGCCGCACTCTTTACATTCGTCAATATCATGTTGAAACTCAGCATCACAAGAAGTACATTTCTTCTGGAATTTCTTTTCCCAGTAGTAACCACGACGGAATATTTCTTGTTGAAGTGTAGAAAGAACGGTTCTAAGAATAAGATTTTCATTAGCAACTGAGTATAATGCAGGTATGGTGATACCTTGTACTAGCACAGGTTCTTGTATACCTGTAGTCCAAAGCGGCATCTGTGGCTCTGGTGTCCTTCTTCTTCGGAACGGATTGCCGATTGATTCTATGAGTTTACCTATTCTGCCCTTTTCTGCCATTAAAATTCCTCCAACCAATTAACTACTGTATCACGGTCTACATCCCACTTCATTAGTAACTTGTCGCCCTTGGCAGTACCTTCCGCATTAGTATACTGTAGAAACTTCTTGACTTTACCCTTTGTGTCTTTGTTATCAGAGTTGACATAAGTTATCATAGCCTTAGCCAAGTCTCCCTTTATTCTCAAGTTAGGATAGATATTTTGTAAAAACTGAGCAACATCTTCTGATTTCAAAAATGTAACTCGGTGTTGAGATTGCTCAGAGTCTTGGTATACTTTTTGGTCAAGTTGTAAAGTTCCAAATCCTATGCCTTTGTACAACTGTTCACAATGCATTCTACCTGTTTTACCTTTAGTAACCAAACCAACCTTGGGTTCACCACGGTCTGATATGTTTACATAGCCGTTAGAATCAAAGAAACCAGCAGCGTAAGACCAAGGGTCTTTGATAACAAGACCGTCTCGGTCTATGCACATGTATTCACCTTTACGGTGAGCCTTGACTATGTTTATTTCCTCACCATACATATTGAGAAGTTTAGACAGCCTGTTAGAATTAAGCCTTGGTACGCCTTTTTCTATAAGGTTTTCAGTAATTGCTCTAGCAGACATTGAGCCGTGGTTACTTACTTCTTCCTTAGCGAGTCTCATCCATTTCTGCTGTTCTTTAGAAAGGTTGTCGATTTGATGTAATGAACTTTTCCACATCTTTCGAGCGTCTTGTTTAGTTTCCATAGCGTTAACCCAAGCCATTTTTTCTTCTTCGCCCCAGACATCTTCAAACTCGTCTAACTTGGCGAGTGCATCTTCTGCACTTTCCCATAAATTACAAGCACGAAGTAGACTAGATTGTCTGGATTTACCAAATAATCTAAGCGAGCGTAAGTCTTTGTCGGCTAATCCCATTTTTCTCATAGTATCGTAATGAGGTTTACCCCAAGATATCATGGCTAAGGTTGCATCTACTTCCGCACTTTTGAGAGTCCTGACACTGGATATGATATTGTCAATCTCATCCTTACTGTCCTTCATGACTCTTCTTGCTTTTCGCAAATCTTTGATGATTTCGTTAGCACTTTTGCCAATTCTATCTTCAAACCAACCGTCACCAGTAGGTGCAAAAGGCGCATACTGTGGCTCAGGTAATTTTTCTTCTTCAAATATTACAGTCTGAGAGGCAATTGATTTGGCTACTCTTTCATCTACTCTTGGATGTGCCATGAGGTTAATTGCTATATCGTTAAGAATAGCGTGACCCATATCTACAACATAATCACTATTTGTTACATTTAGACTCGGCCACATAATACTCTCCAACTTTTGGTGTCATTTAATTATATCGTGAACCAAGACGCACCTGCTACATTTCTTTGTGAAACATCACCGAACCAATCGTTGAATCCGTCGAGGTAGTCATCAAGCATAACCATAGTACCTTTGAACTCTTTAGTAGCCCAGTTAGCCAAAGCCAGACTCATAGCCAAGTCATCGTGAGTGCCTACAGACTCTAGTCTACCGTTCTTTTGCATACCAAATCTACTGAGTTGGGTTTCAAGATTACGAGTAAACTCTTTACTTCTTTCGTCACCCCAAGGTGTTTTTATTTTACCCTGCTCGAAAGCCATGAGTAAAGACATAAACATACTTTCTTTCTTTTGCCGAGTGGTCATAAATGTCTTGATAGGAATGTCGTCACGCATCTCTTTGAGTTCCGCCTCAAACATCCTCTGGAAGTTGTTACCTTCAAGTTCGATGAGGTCTGGCCTAAATCGACTGTTGAGCATGATTATCTTTCTTTTCTGTGCGCTACTGCCCAAGCCTTTCTCATTCACGATGTGAATTAGTTGCTTTTCGTCACTATCCGGTAACATTCTTAGAACAGACATGGCAGTATAATCGGCATTAGCATCTGATGCAATAGCCGGGTCCCAGCCAATAAAGTGTTGACCAAATACTCCAGATGGGTCGCCGTTTTCATCAAACTCTTGTTCTGCTTTGTCAATCAGAATTAGGTTTTTATCCCTTGCTTTTTCTAACAAAGTCATTGGGAACATACTCGACATGTCGTGAATAGGCTCACAAAGATACTCACGAGCAAACTTGATGGCTGGCATTGACTCTTCTCTTACCTTTAGTGCGTCTAGCGGCCATCTACCGGGCCAAAGCGGGTCACCATTTGGTAAAATGGCTGGATAAGTTTCTACTCTAAACGCTGGTTTGTCCTCTAATTCAGCATACAGGTCGTTGTAACTAAACGGTGTACCGACCATCATCAGCCTACCTGTGTGGTGCAGAACCGGGAGTAGAACAGTATAGAACCAGTCTGCTGCTCTTTGTAATTCAGAACTAGTAGTACCCCACAAAATATCGTCACATACTACGACATCAGGGTGGAAACCACGAGTAGCACCACCAACCGACTTAGCCATGATACGGCTACCATTAGTGAATTCAAAGTAAGACTTAGCCCAAGGCTTACCTGTTGGCTTTAATTCTTTCAAAATATCAGCGCTTTCGATGTTGTTACGGATGAATCGCATGTGTTCAAGTGTCTGCTCAAGGCTGTGACTGAATACCATGATGTGAGTATTAGGGTTAAAAGCAGCCAACCAAAGTGCATAAGACATAAAAAATACTGATTTACCATGGTCACGGCTTGCTTTGACGCAGTATCTTCTACTTTCACTTAGACCCGCTAACCAATCTCGATGATGGTTTGAAAAATCAAAGCCTAAAATCTCAGTAAAGAAATACTTAAATGATTTTTTGGACATCTCTATGTCCATGTCTCGGATGAGGTTGTTGACATCACTCAAGCCCCGGCCCCCAGTTTAGTCTTTAAAGCCGCTAACATGGCTTCGTCAGAGGTAGCATTACCAGACATACTAGGCTCTTGCTCCTCTTCCTCAGCAGATTCCGGTTTCATCTGGTTGTATGTATCCATAGGGGTGTTAACTGTAGTGTTCGGAGGTATTGGTTGTTCATTGGCATCGGCAGCACCCATGTTGTTAGAAGGAGCCTGTATACTACTCAGCCTAGCCATCGACTCTGGACTTCCCACTACACCTATTTTTTCACCGGCTACATTTACAATAGGTCGCTCAGATTGAGAAGGCTTCGTCACATTTACATCCCCTTCTTGAGGCATAACATTTCTTGTTTGTAACTCTCGTTCTATATCCGCTATCAGTTCGGGATTTTGATTTGCGAAATTAGGTAACGGTACGGATTCCGCATCTATTCTATTCCCTCGTTGTGCACCTGCCACTCCCAACTGCCTAATGTTGCCCAAAATACCTTGACCTTGTTGTAAAGTTAAGTCTTCTGGTCTTTCTCCAAGCATTCCGCCAGCCATATCGAACACTTCTTGACCCAAAGCAGCGTTTCTAGCAGCCCTTTCGTCGGCAAGTCTTCTTTGCACATCCGCCTCATACAATGCTTGTTCTTGTTGACCAGCAGTCATAAAATTACCACCAGTCAATCTGTCAAATAAACCTCTTTGTCTTCTTTGGTCAAGAGGTTCTTGTGCTCTCAAAGCGGCATATTGATTGGCAAGGTCTGCTGCTCTGTTGGCTCTTATTTTTTCTCTGCGACCTGACAACCCTCTTCTTAAACCACGAGCGTCTCTAGCACCTTCAAACATACCATATCTTATGTTGTTGATTAACTGGGACAAAGAATTTACTGGTTGAGTAAGAGCCAAACCAGCACCTGCTGCTCCGCCTAAAACACCAGCCAACCTTTCTCCTCTTACAGGTGCACCTTCTTTTGTAGAAGGAGTCGATAATAACACTGGGTTACCAAAAGCATCGAAAGCATAATTACTTTTGACTAACACCTTACCGGGAAGAGCAGACTTAACTAATACTCTTCCCATCACTTTAGCCCCCTTAGAAATCCGTCAAAGTATCCAATCTTTTTCTTGATTGCATCCATCCCACTGGCTACATCGAAGGAGCGATTCATTATGAAACCATTGTCACCAAATGTTAACTGATTGTCAGGTATACCTTGAGGATAGCCTCTGCTACCCAGCGCTCTTCTTGTCAAATCTGCTGGATTACTTGACTGAACCTGCAATGGGGGTGCTGGTAAATCAATCATCGAAGGAACTTGAGGAGGTAAAGCAGGTGCAGTAGTTTCAGGTCTAGGATAAGAAGGCACAACACGGACTTCATCTCCGGTAGGTGCCATTTCGTGCTCGCCAAGTGCTATACGGTCATGGCCATCTGGCCCCCAGTGGTCGGGCGCAGCGTAATGTGGGAACTCCGGCATAGGAGTAGCAATACTTTGTGTCGCAGCGTCTGTCGGTATCTCGCCTAAAGAGAATCTTTCGTGCCCGGTAATGTCCATCATACCAGCAATCAGACCTTCAACATCTCGTCTTAGGCCCTCTTTTGGTCCTCGATATGCTCTTTCGTAATGATTTACTTTCGATTCTCGCATCTGTCTGGCTATCTGTTCTTTAGCCTCTTCTTGACCCATGCCTTGTGCTATTAATTTACCTGCGGCGTTACTCATGTGCGCCCCTATCTTTCTAGCAACCAGATTAGCCCTTTTGTGAAAATTAGTTTTTTCGTGCCTAGGTGCTCGCTCGATGTGATTTCTATGTAGACTATATGTTTCGTCATCGTGATGAGAATCTATATCGTTAAGTAAGCCCCTAGTCAACATTTTTACTGACCCTTTACCCGAATCGCTATTGATATTGTGAGTGTCTTGGAACAAAAGTTTCATAGCCCTAGTGCTAGCGATTTCATTTAAGTCTTCATCACTATAATTGTGACTTAGTCCCATACCTTCAAGTTCCTCTCGTAGCCTTTCACCTGACAATCCACCTGCGGCTATGTTGAAAGAAGCAGGATAATAAAAAGAATCAGGTAACAATTCGGCAATCTGATGAGCATGTATTTCTGGATGCATCCTTTGGTCACTGATTTGTTGCACTTGCTCATCACTAAGATATTGATTAGGTAGTATACCTGTTTTCAAGTATTCTTTACCGTCTCTTGGAGATATAGACTGAACCAGCCCGCCAGAAAGTGAACCCGGCTTCAAACCGTTGTATTGAACATAGTTCAAACCGTTGACAACATCAGCAGGTGCACCTAACTCTTGTAACACCTCACCAATTTCTTGATTCATGTGAATAAGACCGCTGTCTATCCATCGACCAGTTGCGCCGCCCTCAACATTACCTTGGTTGTAAGCGTAGGTAATCAAAGGTCTTGGACCACCGGGTTGCTGAGGCTCGCCTCTTCTGGCCTTTCTCATGTGAGTTTCCATATTGTGCTCGTACCAAGGACCGACATGCACTTTGCGCCACTGATTACTATTGAAATCAGGCAAAGTATGTTGGCTGTCATCACCGTATTCATCTTGATGCTTCTGATTATATCTGTCGATAGACATTTGTAAAATATAATCGGCTTCTTCTGGAGTAAGTTTAAACCGCCTTACTAAGTCATCTCTTACGAAATCAATGGTGTGCTTACCGCCCGGTAACAATTCTCCTGTTTCAGGGTGATGATTCCAAGGTGGATGGTCAGGCTCTTCCGGGTCTTGGCTTATACCAGCATCCGTTGGTGCCCAACCGTGAGGTACTTGACCTCCATCTCCGACAAAAGTAAGACCAAAGGATTTCAATAAAGGTTTGAAGTAAGCCTTATGAAAGTCATCGCTGCCAAAAACCAAAGGCTTAGGCTTGCCATAGTTAGCAGGAAAATGTATCTTAAACATCAGCCTACTCTCCCACTACCTCTTGCTGCAAACATAGTGGAAGGTGCGCCCCAACTGTCAGGTAAATCAATAGTGTCAGTGCCACCAGTTGGTTTGGTTGTTTTATTTTGCGCCTCCATATGACCCGCTTCTCTGTTATTACCGTGACCGCCTTGCTTGGCAGCCTTGAGCCTGCGCTCTTGTCTTTCAACTGAATTTTTCAATTGAGAAAGTAATCTTCTAATTTGATTAAATTTCATATAGTCGACTTTCTTTTTGAGGGCTTCGATGTCTTCTCTAAGTACAGCAGCAGACTTAGCCAGACTTTGGCCTCTAAGTTTAGGTTCGCCGGGTTCTTTGATAGGCTTTCCTTTGGGCGAAGAGAGTTTGTGAGGTTTAGGGTTGTATTTACTTTCTGGTCCCAATGCGTGGCCAGATTGTGCTTGAGGAACCCCTGCCAACAATTGCCGCTTTTGTTGAGTACCTAACTGCTGGTCATAATCTCTAGGAAACAAACGAAGCGGTTGCTTTGTTTTGATACCGAGGTGAGAATAATCTACACTATGAGGGCTCAAGTCAAGTCCTCTGTTTTTTATAGGTGACATCTGACGAGATGTTCTTTTGGCTCTACGAGTATTGGCAGTAGTAATATCAGCGCCACCGGGTTGAATTTCAAACTGTTCTCTTGAAAACGGCCTTTGCTTTTTACCTTTTATCTTGTCAAGTCTGCTCTTGGTCAAACTAGACCAAGCATCATCCATTGGTTCGCCTGTAGTAAAGTAATCAGGATTACCATAAGCAGTAGGTAAAATTCTTTCTGCTCGAAGGTCACCTTCGCTTGTTTCTATTGTAGGTTCAGACGCTAATCGTCTTCTAATAGGAGTGACATCTTTTTCTGGGTCAAAAAAAGGTCTAGGAATTTTTTTAGGCTTAGTGAATGTTTTAGAGTCAGGCTTTTTATCGTCTTCCTCATCTTCTTTTATCAAGGTAGACCAAGCATTTTCCATCGGCTCTCCAGTGGCAAGCATACCACCGGGTGCTGGCATAGTACCCGTAGCGTTGCCAATACTGAGATTACCCATGTCAGGCATCCCTGTCATAGCACCAAACTGTTGACCTTCATTGAACTGGTCATCCATCATAAGAGGGTCTTCTTCCTCTTCCATCAAACCGGGAAGTTGGGGTATTTGTGGCTTGGGTACGGATAATTGTAAGTGAGGTAGTTGAGATATTTCACTTGACTTGTCTTTTTCAGCCATTTTTTTGTCTCTAATTTCTTCCATGTGCTCAGGGTCACCGACTCCATACTTGTAGTCATCATCGTCTTTTGAGTAGCCAAGATTAGATTCGCTTCGAGGACTATACATCCTAGTATCTGAACCTGTAATCATTGGCATTTTTTTCAACTCACAATAAATCCATGATGTCTTCGTCGATTTCTCCGTCTGCTTGTGCAAGTAAACCGGCTTTGACTCGTTTCCAAGTTTCAGGACTCTCCTTACCTAACTCCACTTTGAGCACATTGATAGTGTTGTTGGCGATGTTTTGAGTTGGTTCTGCCCATTTTTCTTGATAGGTTGTCAAATCTTTGAGGGTTTCTCTTACTTCTTTATGCAATCTAACCATGTCAGATATAACACCATCGTCGTGAATACTGGTCTCTTCCATAAACTGTGCAAGTTTACCGTTTAGACCTTGTACATTGTTTCTAAGAATGTTAACTTCGTCTCCTACTTTGATAGATACCAGTGCAGTAGAACTCTTTTTTACCAAAGGCTGGAAGTGATGTTTCATGTGTCGATAAACTGCCTCTTCACTGCACTCTAATTCTTTAGCAATTTCTTCTGTAGTAGCATTACCTTCAAAATAAGCAACCTCTAACATTCTCCTGTTATCGTCAGTACATACTTTACAAGAGTGATTTGCACCTTCGTGATACTCACCCACATGATTTTTCATGTGTCGCTCTGCGGTATTGGCTCTCCAACCCATATCTTTGTCCAAAACTTGCGGGTTAGCAATACCGTCAATGATGTTCTGCTCTAACATTTCACGGTCACCGTGTTGACAAAAAGGACATGACCGTTTAGTCTGACGCTGACCCGCCATAGAAAGCCCATGTCATTTACACGGATAACCCTTTTGAACAAGAAGCCCCAGTCAAAGGGTATGAAACTACCTAGAATACGGCCTAAAATTATGGGCGTACCCGTTTCTATAGAGACTGCTAGAAATCTAGCAAAGGCTGGTAGAGACATAGCGATGAGAAGGTATGTTCCAGATGATGTAAAAAGAAGCAGAATGGAACACTGCATGATATGTCCAAGTTGGGAACACAGTAGTAACAGATGCTTAGAGTGCGGTTGTCAGATGAGAGTAAAAACTAGCCTTACATCAAGCGAGTGTCCACTCGGCAAATGGGGTAAATTAGTGATACTAGATGCTGGAGATTCTACTGTAGATACCACCGAGCATAAAGAAAGCGCCGAACAAACCAGCAACTAAGTAAGCCATAGTATCACTACTTAGGTTATCAGCACCGGTGACTAATATAAGTCCAAGAGTAACTATAATTGCTAGTAACTGAACCATAACCATGTCAATGATTACGCTCTTGACTGGTGAAAATATACTCATAGCCGAACTTGAAAAATTGTAAAATGGGTTATTGTCTATCATTATCTCATCCCCATCATTCTACCCATAAAACTACCCGCAGCAGTACCTGCTCTGTTCATGAACCCTTCATCTTGTAAAGCAGCGTTCAAAGCACCTCCCATCATAGACTGCTGTGCTAATGCTGCAATCTGTTGTTGCTGCATCTCAGCGTTTTGTATGTTTTGCTGACTTGCCATTTTGAGAGCATTGAATTGGTTAGACACATTCTCTCCACTCATAGTCTGTAGATTCTGAGGTAGACTTGTCACATCCATCTGCATAGTACCACCCTCTTCATCAATAACAAACTTGGCATTTTTCAGTATCTCTAGGACTGAAAAACTAACTAAGTCATTAAGTAACTGTAGAAGAGTTTGCATCTGTGCACCGACAATAAATCGGTCAGCAGGGGCAAGGCTCTTCATCAAAGCCAGTAGTATATCAGTTTCACTTGGAGGCATCATAGGTTGACCCATCATACCTTGTTGCATACCAGCGCCACCCATCATACCTGACATAAAGGGATTTTGAGCAGCCTGCTGCATCATTCCGCCTTGTGGAGCAAATGGATTTTGGGTCTGACCCTGTACAGGCATTTGTCCCGGTTGACCTACGCCTAAGTTTAGTGTTCCGCTACTTTGCTGATTGTTTCCGAATAATCCCATTATATCACCTATTGTTGAGGGAGGCTCATCTGTTCTGATTGTTCCAAGGTGTTTTGATTGATAACACCATTGGTCGTGTTATTTACTGCCATACCAAGCGAGCCTCCGGCACTTGGGGCGACATTCTGAGTAATCCCTAAATTAGCAATCGCATCACTGAGTTGAGGGTTGGCTGCTAACATTTCTTTCTGAAACAGTCTCAAATCGAAATATATAGCAGTTATGTCGTTGATTCCAGTTTCTGGATTTTTGTAATGTATCAAACTGATACCGGACTGCGTCTTAGAATCCTTTTCTAGTTCCATGAAAAAGGGCTCATACTTTTTTAGGAACTCTGGGGTGTTGTCTTTCTTTTTGACTATAGAAATCGGTACTGCTACTGTAGACACTCCCTTTTTCATCATTTCTTTAAGTCCAGTTCTAGTCTTGTTATGGTCTTTATCTGCTTCTAATTCCCATTTACACAGTAGATGATACAAATGAAGATGCTCAGGACAGTATGTGCCCTTCATTTTTCTACCATTGGTGACCTGTTCTCTAGCAACGAATGGCTCTGGAGTCTGCGTTACTGGGTTTCTCCAATACAAATCCCACAAACTTTGACCGCTTTCTTCATCAGTAATCTTAGCATACAAGTTATCGTACTTGATGAGTTCTTCGCAATTGCATCCATCAACTACACACAAGTTACTTTGCCTATTGTATCGGTACTTCCGACCCCATACCCACCTGACAGGGTTATACCAAGCCCGCTTTGTTGGTGTCAATAATTTTCTAGCCTGTTTAATATCCTGCTTTCTTGCCTTTCTTGGGTCAGGATGCCTACTTGGGTAAAAGTTGACCTTTGGTACTTCAATATTTTGTTTGACAGCCGCATCTTTCATACCTTGTTGAGCAGCCTGCATTTCAAGTAATTGTTCATGACTAGCGTTACCCTGTTGTCCTAATGCTGCTAAATGAGCCTGACTCATATTTGCTAAGTTCGCATCGCCTTGTGGCACTCTTCCATATCCTCCAAATCCCCAATTATTCACATTATCACCTAACTAAGTAAATCTAACATTGTATTTTCTACATTCCAACCTATTTTCGTTGCCATCATACCACGCTTTGTTGGTACTCCGGCCTTTTGAAGTCTAACCAAATCCTCTCTAAAAGGGTCAAATATCCTGTGTTCGCCCAATCTTTGCTGCTGCCAAAGCACATTTGCTTGGTCATCCCACCACTGGTCAGCCTTATTTGCGACCAACATTATCAATTTAGGTGCATATTTTTTACCTTTAAACCAAGCCTTGAACTTACGATAGCGATATTGCCGGTGTAATATTGCATCTACAAGATATTTGAATCCACCAACAGCCTGCACAGCCTCGTCACCACCTTTGCTACTACGGTGGTCAAATAAAAATACCACCGCTTCTACCTGTCGATTAACCATATCATCGACCCATAAATTCCAAAAACGCTCTTCACCACCAATATCAGAAGAATAGACTACTCTTGTATCACCTTTGTAGGTAACACGCTTCCTACTTGGTCTAGGCAATAAAAAACGATTGATACCGGGTACTTTGAAATGCTTAGTTCTGTCTGCTAAAGGTATCTCTTCCATCTCTCCCGGTGTAGTCATATACCTATCCAGTGTAGTTTTACCAACAGTAGTAGGACCGTAAACACCTACCTTCCTTGGTTTCCAATAGTGCCACAATTCTTTAGCAAATACCACACCACCAACAAGAGCAGAACCACCTAGTGCCGACATAATAATACCTCAATCAAATATAGAATTAGACCAACTCTGTAACTTTTCTTTCAACCAATTACCACTGGACTCCCATAGGTTCCAATCGGTATAATATTCAAATGCGCTAATCGTAAAGGCCGTCGCTGTAGAAAAAATAACTACTTTGACCCAACCCATACCCCTTTCATAAGCCACATCTACAGTGTTTGCTATGTGCATGCTCCTCAAGGTTTCCTCAACGGCATCGTCGCTGGGAGTCTTGAAGATACGACCCACTTAGGTTCACTCCTTTTTCTTAAATTTTCCATCAGAGCCTCTAACTCTACTAGATGCTTCTTTATTATCTTCTGAAAAGTTAACACCCAATGTCAGTGGATTTTTTGGCTTAGGTGTTTCTGGAACAAACTCAGCACTGCTATATTCATTACCATACATTCTAGCCTCAATCCAAGGCGGCGTTTCGCCCGGATGCTCTTCCATCCACTTGAGTTCAGTCTCTAACTGGGCTTCTTGCATACGCATTTCCATATCTTGTCGCCTACGGTCAAAACTAAATTCCATACTTCTATATCGGTTTCTACGCTCTCTTTCTTGGGCTGCCATTCTTGCTCTTTCATCCATACCTTGTTGAAAGAACATCTTAAACAAATAATAAGCCAAGCCCTGTACAGCAAACGCTGCCATTGCATAAGTGACACCATTTGTTGTCGGATTGTCTAAATCTATCCACAATCCAGCGTCAAAAACGCCTACTGCTATACCTATACTGACCGCTTGAGTAAGTATAAGACCCATCAGTCTAATTTCCGCTTGGTCATGCTCACGATTGGTTTCCATACTGCCTTGCACTGATATCCCTCTCAACCAGTCCACCTTTGATATCATAAATAAAGTGGTACTATAAAATTTTAAGTATAACTAAAATAGGATGGGTCGAAGTTTGCGAGAGGGTTGCACCCTCCGACCCATTAGTGCTATGCACTAATATGTCTTGAAATTAATCTTCTTTCTTTTCAGAGTCAAGTTTCTGTCTCTTACCATCTTTTGATGGGCCGGGTCCGGCTTTTGAGCCGATTACAATAACCATACCGTGAGCAGGTTTCTTCTTATCATCGGCTTTTGCCATACAGTGGGCTTTACCTACACAGTCTTTCTTGCCACACGCTGGGCATTCTGCTTTAAGTTCAGTGCCGCAGTTAGACTTGTGTATTCTGTACTTAACATCGTTCATCATTTCGTTTCCTAATCTATTTTCAAACATATCATCACTCTTTAGTAATCTGTTGGCAATGTTCATTTCTTCTCCAGTAGCCACTGCCGTACCACCTTTACTCCATTCTTTACCCTGCCATATTTCTTTTCTTCGGGTGGGGTCTTGGTTACCCAAAACTGGAGTATTAGTTGCGCCGGTTGCCCCGGCTGACGATGTACCGTAACCAGATGTATCTACACCACCTGCGCTAGGTAAAGCACCTTGTACGAAAGGTGCAACAGCAGCGAGTGCCAGTTCAGGAACGCCTTGTTGTATACCTTGTCCTATTACTTGCGGTATTCTTGCTGCTGTTCCATATTGCTGATAAGCAGTAGGTTGGTTTTTAATCTCGTCTAATCTACTGGCTTTTTTACCTGCTTTGCGGCTTCGTTTAGCGGCCTGCTCTGCCAGTTCAAATTTAGCCTCTGGTGCACGAGAAGCAACGCTTTGGTTTAGTCTGTTTAATTGATTTTGATTAATTGCTACACCACCTGCACCTTGTAAATCTAAAAGTTCGTCACGCTGGGCACGAGCACTCATTCGACTTTGAGCAGCCCCTCTTGCATCTGCTGCGGCTCTTGATGATGTCGTTTGTAGGGTCTTGGCTTTGTCTGCTGCTCTTTGTGCTCGTTGTGCTCGACTTAAGCCAACAGCACCTCTTGCACCTCTAGCAATTCCCCCTGTAATAGCAAGTGGATTAAGACCTTGAAGTGTACCAAAAGCCCCACCTGCAAATCTACTTCTCCCAGAACTACCTAATTCATGGTCCATAATTATACCACCAGTAAAAGGGTCATGAAGCGCAGCATCTGCATGCATACCGGGGTCTAACCTACCAGTTTCTGGATTGAAAAATCTACCACCAGCACCGCTATAGGCACCTAATAAACCAAAACCTGCTCCAACTGCCAAAGGAATTAGAGGAACAATTTTTTCTATCTTGTCGTCGTTTTGTAACAACGACCATGCAGAATCAATCGCATATGATGATTCCGACATGTTCATTCGCACGACACCACTCATCATAAGCCTGTTGGATAAATTGATAATGGTCGGCAGCCTCCATCAATAGACTAAGACTTTGTGAAGAGCCATCACAGTGGTGCTCTATCTTGCCCAAATTCCACAAAGCAACATGTAGCATTTCTTCAAAGAGTTCTTTCCACCAGTCCATCATTACAATCTACCTGTGGTAACGAGAACCAACTCCCGGTCAATAGGCTTTGCGCTTTTAAGTGTACCTCTTTCCTTGAAATGACGGGCTCGGTTAGTGTGCGGGTCTTCTGCAACCAGCGTGTGTCGCTTGGTATGACTCATGTCAGGGCCACCCTTGCCGTAAATACCTCTTCTTCGTCGCTCACGATTTAATTCTTCACGATATTTTACACGCTCAGGTGTCGATTCATACTTTTTGTCATACTCTAACTTGTGACGCTTGGCCTCTGGACTTACTGGGTTCTTGAGAAGTCGCCAAGAAAGGTCTATTGGCTCACCTGCTTGTATCATTTCTTCTTCCTGTTCTTCTAACATAGGTGAATCTTCCATAAGTCCAACTGGAGTATTCATATAATCTGTCATTCTTTGCTTCATTCTGCCAAACTTGCCCGTAGGTAAATCTGGATTACCTCTTACATCTCCGAACCCAGAACCATACTTATTTGTTGTAGTAAATGCTCGTTGAGTTTTTGGAGGTTGCATTTCAAACATGTCGGGTTGTTGTCTAATTCTACCTTGTAATACTCTTACAGAATTATTTAAAACATTGAAATCATTTTCTAACTGAGGGGTTCGCCTACCACCGGACATCATCATAGTCTCTGGAATTCTCGAAACAAAATCTTTGGCTTTTTGCTGAGATAAAGGGAACGGTAACTCTCCACTCTGATAAGAAGGTGGGCGAGCCATAACTTGAGAATCCGGTTTAACAAACTTACCTGTCAAATAAGGAACTAATAAATCTCTAATTGTAGCGTTGGGATTATTTCTTAGATGAGTTTGTAACAAGTCATAATCCATTTCGGTAGGTAAGTGACGAGCGTAGTCACCTCGCCTAACTGCTTTTATTATCGAGTTCATTTTCTGCACAAGTGTTTGAGCAAGGTCTGGCTCATACTGCATAGCATGCTCAGTGCACATATGATGAGTATAATCTACACTTCTTAGCGGGTTGGCATACCTTGCTTTCATCATAGGAGGATTGTTACAACCGGGTATCGTGCAAGTTTCTGGAGCGTCTACGCCTAGCATACTACCTACGCTAATTAACTCCGGTGCAGCGTCGGGCATGTTTTCGGGAAACCCATCTTGCTTTACTAATACCAATGATTTGACAATTGTGGGCTTGCCACCAACGCCTTGTTTCTTGGCTCGCTTACGCTTAGTCGCTGCTCGCTTCTGCCCACTAGTCATCTCGCCGCTAGTCTTTGGAGTCTTACTTGATACTCTTACACTTGGTCTGCACTTTGGATAACCTTTACTTCCTTTCTTGGCTTTTGACCTACCGCAAGGAGGATGTTTACCATCTTTGCCTCGACGACTAACATCAACCCACTTTTCTTTGAACCACCTGTTAAGGTTCTTGACAATAAGAACATCATGACAAGTGCATTCTGGCAAATGTATCAACCTCGTTTTTCTTGATTTTGCATAGAAGTTTTATCTTCGGTTATCGGTCCACCCGCTGCCCAAGTATAACAAGTTCTATCTTTGTGACACTTGAAATCATGCATCCAGCAATAGCCTAAATCTCCTTCTAACGGCATGCATTTTTTCATTCTCGGACTAATATCAAAAGCAATGCAATTACTACAATTAGATTTTTTAGCAACTTCTGGCGTAGTCTTCCAGTGGTCTGCTGCGTCTTCCCAATACTTTTCATCAGATAAATTAAGGGGACCATAATTAATGTGGTTTGATTTTATTGCGATATTCCTATTTTTAGTATTGAGTTTTAAATCTCTAGTCGCCATTGGACAGGTCTGTCTTTGTTTGACGACTAGCCAAGCCTGACTAAGAGGTATCATTTCTTCTTCCCCTTTTTCTTACGAAACTTACCACGGCAATATTGCGTAGCCCAACCATTAGCATAGGCTGATGGATAAACCTTGAACTTGCGCTTGGCTGCTGCTTTACCTGCCGGGCACAACTTCTTTTCCAAAAAATCAAATGCGTTTTCTACTCCAACACAGTGTCCACAATCACAGTCAGTCATTAACAATTCCACCTTTTCAATGCTGCACCTTTCGGTGTTAGTTTACCTTTTTTACTAGTTGGACCTTTGACTCCACTCATACGAGCGCAGAAAGACTTACGACGCTTCGCTTTTTTACCGCCGGGTTTGAGTTTAGAAGGCTTAGTAGTAACAGGCGGTTTGAGGTTTGCGCCCGTTTTACGCTTAGCCGCAGCACGACCTTTAGCATTTAGACCGCCCTTTTTACTGTGCTTGTTAGGATTGTAACCGTGAAACGGCTTTGACCTTGCCTTTAGAACTTCAAAAGCGAGTTCAGCAGGGCTACAACAGTCACAAAACTGAAACTCAAAGTCCTCGCCCATAATGCGCCTAAGTAAGAACTAAACAAAAAGATAGTGGTCGTGCGGGGAAAGGAGGTGATAGAATGAATGCAAACCGAACATCAGGGAAATACCAAAAACCGCAGACCAAACTCGGCTTCGCTTTCGTATATATAAACTCAACTCATATCCAGAGTAAACTCGCCGCATTCTGTACAGAACCAAGCGATACCACGGAAGATACCCGACTTTTTGATGTAAACTCGCTTTGTGGGATGGTAGCCACAATGAGAACATTCCTTACTTCTTTGTTTGCCTTTCATCTTTTTCACCTTGCTTCAACTTCTCCATGGCGTTGTATCTGAGTACTCTGACCATCGAAGACAAATCATTGACTTCCGACTGAGTAGATTCTAATTTTTTAGCAAGTGTGTAACTCGCCAAGGCTAAAGCGACTATACTTAGGCCAGTAATTAAATCCCAGAACATGCTTGTGGGTAAACGATACCCTACTTGAACTTTGGTGTCACTTAGTAACTTCAAGCAGTTTGGTCAACAGCGGTTTGTCGAGTGCCGCCTTGCTTTCCAAGTTGCCTCGCAAGTTCCATTAACCTTGCTTGACTCATAGCCTCTGGGTCAACAGTTCTCCTAAGTCTTTCTTGTAGTGGGATTACTCTTTCATTTATAGATTCTCGGCGAGGCCCCATACCTTGGGGCTGGTCTGGTCTCGTGGTAAATCCGGTCATAGACTCTTGGGGTCTGAAAGGGTTGGGTTGATTCTCAATTGATTGCCGTGTTCTAATTCCTCTTCGGCCTCCACGACCTGCTGTATCTAGTTGTTCGTTGACTCCACCAGACTCTGGTTCAGGCTTCAAGTCTACTTCTGCTGGTCTGTCAAAATTGATGTTCTGCTCTTGAGCGAACTGTTGAAGTAAATCTGCTGTACTTTGGTCAACGGTAGGCTTACCTGTCCTTTCTTGTTGAGTTTCTACAGGTTTAGTATCTCTTCTAAGCCTAGTTGGACTTGCTACACCGACATTTGATGCAAGCATGCCTTCTTTAGTTCGATAAGGAGTCATACCCTGTTCGCCTCTAGCGCCGCTTTCCATCCTACGCCTTGCAGCACCTACCCCTCTACGAGCCATTCCCCTTTCTGGCTGAGTCATGAAAGACTCTTCTGGCATAGTTTCTGTAATTGGTATAGGTTCAACTGCGCCGGGATTTCTACCGCTACCCATTGTTGCCATAGTACTTCCACGCAAAGGAGTAATATCTTGCATAACTGTCGGGTAACCCTGCTTTGTTGCACCAGAAAAGTCAACAAAAGGAGGTAGACCTTGTGCGCCTTCTCTTCTTTGCCTTTCTATCATGCTAATCAAGGTATCAGGTCGCAAAGACCCCATTCCACCTTGTGCCAAAGGGTCTGCCTTTAGTAATGCCCACGCCTGCTCAAAGGCTCTCATCATGTGTGGCGTAGGAACACCTAAGATAAAAGAACATTGGTCAAAGAACGAGCGATTCGAGCAGCATCAGCGAGGTCTTCTTCCTGTAAACCACAGTCAAAACCCCATGCGTTTAGATGGCGTACCAAGGTCTGAGTACTTAGATTAGCCCCGCTACCCTCGGCAAACGGACAACCACCTAAACCGTTGATACTGCTGTCAAATTGCTTGATGCCGTTAAACAGACCGCTTCTTACCAAAGCAAGCGCTCGCTGCTCATCTCCTTTGTGATGCAGATGTAAGCCCGGTACTAGTCCTTCGTCAAGTGCCATCTCAGCCCAGAGTGCAACTTCTTGTTCACTTGCTACGCCAACAGTATCGGCGAAAACTACAGTGTTGCCAAACATCTTAGCATCTCTCAAACAAGAAAGCATGGTCTGTGGCTTGATAACTCCGCTGTAAGGGCTACCGAAAGCCATGCTGATGTAAACTCTGACATTTTCTTTGGGTAACTTGTCCATGAAAGTCTTGTACATCAAAACAATTTCTTGCCGTGTCTTGCCCATATTATTGATGTTAAAAGTCTCACAAGGACTGAAAACTATGTTAATTTTTTCTACACCCGTTTTGACAGCCCGGTCATAGCCCCGCTTGTTCATCACAAGCCCAGCACCAAAGCCGGTAAACACTTTTTCTGCATCAGCCATTTGAGGCAAACGCTTGGGATGAGCGAAACTTACCTCTTCAATATGCTCTATCCCTGCTCTATAGAGTGCGTTGATGAGATTCTTTTTGTCGTCTGTGTCGATAATATGCTCAAGATATTGTAAACCGTCACGAGGGCCGACCTCATAGACGGTTACCTTCATTCAATCCCCTTCCTCATACCGTGAAAGCAAGACTTGTGAAACTCCTCTATTTCTTCATCACTGCTAAAGACTTTGAAGTCAGTAGTCTCTTCATCAATAATCATGTACCAAGCCCAAACATAGCCCACCAAAAGGGCTACCAAAAAGTATCCAAGTAATTCAACGCCACTCATGTACGAGCCTAAAGCAGTGTAAAAATTAAACTTATTGGTCAAACTGTAATGGTTGAGGTCCACTACCAGCCCTAACTCTTGCCAGCGCTTGTCCTAGCGGCGTTTGTTGATTAGCCAAAGTTTGCCTCATCAAAGCGACCTCATTAGGGTCAAACGGATTGTTTAATCTAATGGCTAGTCTTTGAGGGGCTATGGGCATATTAACTGGTGGCTCTTGGCCGGAAGGATACAAAGGCTCTCCTGTATAAGATTCTGGAACATACATCTGTTCTTGAGTTTTACGATTTGGGAATCTTCCAACATCTAATCTGTTAAAGCGTCGGTTAAGTGTTGGTTCATACATGTCAGGATAAAAGTGCTCACCGTCATCAAAACCTGCCATCTCTGAAAAGGTCATGAAATCGGGCGGGTAATCTTGCTGCCCATGGGTAGAAAGTCCTGCGCCTTGTGGGAGTTCACCAAATTTAGGAACACTCATAGTAACAGCAGGTGGTAAAACGCCGGAACTACCAGCCTGTCCAATGTTAGCAGGCGGAGCGCTACTCGGAACATCAGGTAAATCAATTCCTTCTGCTTCAATATCCGCTGCTTGCTGTCTTTTTTGTTCTAAAAGCATAGGGTCATCAGGTGCTGTCAGACCGCCGGTTCGACCTAACTCACGCAGTTTTCCGAGTAACTGACGCTGTTCATTGAAAAGATAATCATCTCCGTAACCTAAGTCAATACCTGTCTGCACACCTTCCAATCTGTCGAGTAACCGTTCAATTTGCTGTGCCTTCCTGTCTTCCCCAGTAACCACAGGCTCGAAACCACGCTGCTTAAGCAGTGTCCAAGCGTGGTCAAATGCTGTCACTGTTGTTCACCGACTTTGCTCTATTCGCCCTGTATCGGGGTTGTAAAATGGACCTATGTCTGGCTTTCTTGCACCTGACCTAGTAACATCTCTCTGCCGAGCAGTTCCTATTAACCTGCCTTTGGCATCTGGTGTGTAATTACCTGCTTCGTCTTGAATATCTGACTCATCTTCGTAACTACGGGTGTCTAGTGAACCCTCACCTTGTAATCTTCTCATAGCAGAAAGTGCACCGGGGTGAATGACACCCATATCAACATCATCATCGCTACCATAACCCATTTCTCTCTGAGTCATAGTTCGACCAGAGTCAGCCATTTCTCTCTGTCTGGGCAACGCTTTCAAAAGACTCCATGCTTGCTCGAATGCTGTCATTGTTGTCGACCTCCACCTAGTGGACCAAATCTTAGAGGTCTACCTGTGTCAGGGTGGAATTGAAAATCAGTAAACCTTTCTGGGTCTCCCCCTCTTGACAAACCCATTCCGGGCGCAACGCCTAATTTTTTAGGACCAGCGGGTAAACCGGGGACTTTAGGCTGGTCAACGCTTCTACCACGATAGGAAAGAAACGGTGTTTCGTGTATGTAAGGGTCAAATTTGTCACCGTAGTAAAGTCGATTAATGTCTGCTGCGGTAAGTTCTGTCGTCATTGCGTCTATAGCCGCCCGTTCTATTTCATCTCTCGTTGCTCTACCACCTTGTCCGAGTTTATTTGGTCTTTCCATATCTGCCATATCCATATATGCTGCTGCGTGTGAACGACCTAAGCCTTCTCCGTCTCCCAAATCACTAAAGTCTGCTTTCAAAAACGCCCATGCTTGCTGAAAAGCCCCGACCATGTGAGCCCTATGGCTACTAAAGATAAAAGCGTTACTAGACATTATCGTAGACCGCATCGGTAGGCAGGTCGTGATAATCAGCGTAGTCCTCACTTAGTTCATGGCTCCAAGGTTGCTTGCTTTCTTTGTCATAAGCATAAATAAAATGCTGGTCCCCATCTAAGTTGGTGCGTATGTTAGGGCGTTCATGGGCACCGTCGAGCACACCCTCGTCAACTAACTTGTTCCAATAACCAGCCGAATGCCTCTCAACATTGGTCACATGTGTGCCATCTAATTCGTGCTCAAAGTGTTCATGTCCTTGGTCAATCATATCTTGAATATACTGACGAGACTTGTTCTGTCCCCTAACAGGGCCAGCCATCTCAAAATTATTTATCAGCAAACTGTTCAGAAAAAAATCAGGTCGCATGGTACCACGAGCCATCCCGTCTTCTGACTGCCACATGTATCCGCCCATCTGGTCGAGATAAGGTAGCATCTTGTAGTGGCGACTCTGTTCCATCGGTGGCAGATTGTCATCGGTATAGACAGGAGCCTTGAGCAAACGCCAAGCCTGCTCGAAGGGTCTCATGTATATCACTCTTCTAACGGTTGCATGTTTTCAGACTCGTGAGTACTGCGAATCTGCTGTAACTCAGTAGGCGTGAGGCCGTAGTCCTGACCTATCTGATTGAGCGCAGCAGGCAGGCTCATACCGCTTCGCATGAACTCTTGAATCAATTGCATGTACATGTCTTTGTCATAGTGCCAGTCCTGTGAATAGTCAATTTGTTTGAGAAGTTGCCAAGCCTGCTCAAATGCGCCCATGTCTAAACCCATGAGCGAACAGGACAAAAAGCCATCGGTTCTTTTGGTATACCAAAAAGTTTTCTGAAAATTTTTTTCTGGAGCGCCGTGTGTGGTTAAAAGGAGTCTAAACCCACATCTAAACCCAAGCCTCCGCCTAAGCGTCTAAACCCACCGTCGTCTAAACCCAGACCGAGATGAACAGGCTCGCAGTGCAACGGTCTATAGAGAAGAGGGGTTTAGGCTGAAACCTAAACCCTAACGCAGTCACCCGTTCTATAGAACGCTGTCCGTCGCTGCTGTCCGGCTCGCAGTGTTGCATTCTATAGAACGCTACACTCATGCGTTACCTAACTAAGCAGAAATTCAAACGGGCTGCATGATAGTCATTTACAGGGGGTTAAACGCTGTACTGCGAGCCATTCGGCTGGTTCGGTATATAAAGAACCAATAAAGAATGGGTACTGAGAATCACCTCAACAACCAACAAACAAACCCAACTCAATTGGGCTGGCTCAGTTTTGAGTCGGTTCGCTGGGATTGGTTCGCAGTGTGGTGGTTTTCTGCTCAATCATCCGGTTGAGTATATAAAGAACCAATAAAGGTTAGGTAGTGAGAAACCAACGACGGCAACCACAGCCCAACCAATGATTAAATTCATTGGTTGCCCGGTTGTCATCGGTTTCTATGCCCTTGATTAAATACAAGGTAAGGCATAAAAGTCTTGAGAAATAGTAAGGCCGGTAGACTATACTTAAGCAACCGACTGAGGCGGGATAACCTCAATCACATTCAAGCCGCCCGGCTTTGATACCATCCGTTTGATTATTATCTTACAGCGTGAAACGGGGTACTGCGGGGCGGCTCTCACATTCAATATATAAAGAACCAATAAAGAATAGGTGCTGACAAACTTCGGTTTGGTCGGAGAGCGCCTCCGAACCCAACCCACTACCCAACCTCAGCACTACCAACCATTTACATGCGTTCTTATTCACATAAGCAAACGCTTTACTGCTAAGCAATTCATATTATTATTATATTATTATTACAATTATTACAAGTATTACACTATTACACTCTATAATATATCTCTCTAGGGAGTTACTGTAATCATCATAACTATTCCAATTATGACTATTGAACACCTTGAAAACATCATAAACGGCTCACTGCGAACCGACTCAATTGTAATATTCACATTCACTATATAAAGAACCAATAAAGAAACGGAAGTGACCAAACATGAAAGACCAAGAATTACTAGAGCATCAAGCAAGTCTTAGAGAAATGTATCAAAACAACATAGACAGATTAACCAAAGAAATTGAAATCGAAACAAATGATTTTGTCAAGAGCATTATAGCGGCTCAGTTAAGACTTTGGAAGTACAGCCTAAACGAATCTAAGAATTGGTAAATTGAATTCACTATATAAAGAACCAATAAAGATAAGGAAGTGAAAAATATGGATAATGTAAGAACAGTACCTGCACCTAACAGCGAGCGATACAAAGAATACATAGCAGAAATAAAAACATGGTTTGACAGAATCAATGGTAACAGTTATTTCTCAGCAAGAATATACGATTTGAAAATGAACTTACTCAAGGTAGTGCCGTTCCAATACGGTTACGGTGGTCATCCGAGGGATGTCTGTGTGGCTCACATTCAAGCAATGAACAAAGTTC
>Ga0208298_1000089_pt1 | contig 39699 bp, 63 predicted proteins | sample 14BtaG_FD_184088 | JGI IMG/M metagenome (GOLD analysis project Ga0208298, IMG submission 184088) | Marine viral communities from the Subarctic Pacific Ocean - 14B_ETSP_OMZ_AT15311_CsCl metaG (SPAdes) (version 2) | ecosystem: Environmental > Aquatic > Marine > Oceanic | place: Pacific Ocean... | reverse complement strand
TTTTGTGATATCACATAGGAACAAATTTTTATTGTGATACTTATCCCAGTTATCCTTACCAATACCACCAAGAGAATTACTACTACCCTCTAGTCCTATACCAATATCACCCCTATTAATAAAATCAACAACAAACTGAGCACCAGCACATCCAAGGTCTAGCATGGAAATTTGTTCGTTCTCAAATCCATCTTTGACTTCTTCAATCAGTCCCTCTGATGTGAAGTTATCTCTAATCGCACCAACCGGACAGATATGATCCGGAGAATCATCTGCCACTTGTTTCGTTGCTTCTAATGTAATCATTTTTTTACGTAAATCAGATCGTTAAAGTTGTTCAGTTCTTGCTCACAATTAATTGGTTCTGGTATAATCACTTTTGATTTACACCCACTCATCCACCATGCAAGTTCATCAAAAGAGCTGGCATATGTACCAACAATTGTAGCACACTTAGATAGTATCAACAACTCAATAAAGGCATCAGTAGTTAATTGAATATCATCATGATGTCCGGACTCAGCCAATTTGGGGTCATTGAATATTTGTCTATCGTATAAAATTACTCTGTCGGGATATTTGTCTGCAAAATGTTTATAGACATCAGAGTTGTCAGAACAGAAGAAGAATTTCTTGTCTTCTGCTAACCTATCTATCTCTCTTTCAAAAATGCTATTATCATGAAAAACTTTCTTAGCACAATACCATGACCTAATATGAACACCAACCATATCATCCCAAGATTCGGTAAACTCATTTACATAATCAAGAATATCCTGATTGATTTCTAGAGTTCCAAGTAGATTGAGATACTTATCCACAAAATACTGCGGAGTCTTCTCATACATCAGGTCAATTGTTTTGTAGTTGTCTATGTATTTTTCTTCTGCAGGATCAACATACAATCTCCAATCCTCTGGATAAGGATTCACAACCTCATCTACCTTAGAAATAGATGGAAAGAGAAATGAGATTGTATCATGTGGAGTATAAACTTTATCATGCTGTGCCATGGCACTCAGTAGATTCTTAATTCTATTGGCAATACCAGCATGACTTATAACTGTTACTTCCATTCAATTTTCTCCCATCCATCTGGATACAAATCATCAACACTAATATGAGAAAGTCCGGGTCCATACCAAGGAGACGGTAATATAACTCTCTTCCCTTCTCCAGTTCCTAACCAGGCACCCCACCATCCAAATGTGCTATTGGAGACGATGAAGTCCTGACACATTGACATTAAACATAAGTCAAAGTGTCCTTTATATATCTCTTCGGGAACAACCTCATTGAAGATAAAATTGTCTCCTTGAAATAACTTTTGTTTCTTACAAAGGTCAATACTATTAGAGCATACAATATAAGTTCTGTCCTTACCTAAGGATTCAATTGCCTTCTCATAGAACTCTAGTGAGACATTGATGTGATTGTTTTCGCAATTTGGATAATCAAACTCTGGGTTGAAATCTCTTACCAGAATACATACAGGTTTTTGATCTAGATATTCCTTGAAGTGTGATTGAACCTCTTCAATGATATGCTTCTTGAATCTAAAGTCCAGTCGGATAAGTTTCTCTGCATTCTTAAAATACTTTTCTGTTTGGAAGTATCCATTCAAGGATACATGATTCGGACACTCATTGAATAACTCTTCACAGAACTCATGAGATTCGTGTAGATCAATCTCATCACCATCAATCAACCCATACCTATCACCACAATGGAGCATCTCAAAGCAGTGCTGCAATTGATGATACTCCGTAATAATATTTGGACCAGACTTGCGGTCAAAGTATGTTGCCTCTGAATGATCGGGAATTCTAAAATCAAATCCACCTTGTTTGGCAATACCTACTAGTGCGGCATATTGAAACATCTGGTTTCCCAGTCTCCCATTCGTGCCTAGATTATTCATTCCGATTGTCATAGCACTATCTCCATATTTTGTTCTTTAAGTCTGTCATCAATTATATCACCAACGTCTAATGAATAGAAAGCGTGCCATCCTCTTTTGTTTCCAGTATACCAGTGATTGCAATCACCTCTGTTCATCTTAACAGTTTCCCAATACTCTCTGGATTGTAATTGATAATGATTCAAAAGCAATTCTGGATCATTTTCATTTGTCTTGTATGACAGATTGATTGTCTCTCCATTATTAAATGCATCATGAACGGCAAAATGATCAATACCAAAGTCAGTATTCACAATACACTTCGGGGCATCTAGGTTCTGCCACTCTGGTTCATCTTGTCCTTTTGGATTGGCATGACTATACAATGTAGCCCAGACTCTTACATTATACTCTGCTCTCTTATTAAAGTTATTGACAATGCCACCTTCAGGATGTTCAATAAAATCATTAGAGTTGAACCATACCCAGTTAGTAATTACTCTACCATAGTCTTCATATTGTTTTAGAATCTTTTTAATATCAACAACCTTTGGACTATACAGAAACTCATCTACATCAACCTGTGCAATCCACTTAGATTCTTTTGCAATGGGAAGAAAATACTTATTCGTGACATGAACTTGTCGCCCCGTAAATCTCTCATCTACATCACTCTTAAACAGAGTCACATATCCAGAATCAATATAAGGTTGCAGGATAGGCAGATAATCATCATCACTGAAGTCATCTACCAGATAGATATGATCTGCTCCATGTAACTTATAGTGTTCGACCCATTCCTTTAATGTCCAACTCTCATTCTTGAACATTGCGGCAACTGAAAAGTAATACTTATGACTCATCTGCTAATACCATGCTTCTTGAAACAATACTGAAACTCTTCTTCAATCTCCTCCTCTGTCACTTCTGCCATCAGAGTATCATTATCTCTTACTCTATTGGCAATCAAAGTGTCACGATAGAAGATTGGCATACCATAGTTTAACACATTCTGATAGTAGAAATCCACATCCAGTAACATTCGGAGTTCTGGATCATATCTCACTGCCACTTCCTTTTTAATTGCGGTTACTGATACACCACCAATAAAGTTATAACCTGGTTCTAGCATTATCTTATCATCCCATCTTGGATACATGGGATTAAAGAATGTATGTCCATCATCACGAGTATGGACCGCACCACATACAAACCATTTCGCATCCGAGTTTGTCATGGCATCATACATCTTCTCTACTGCCTCTGTATCATAGAAGAAGTCATCCTGTTGAAAGATTTTAATAATCTCACCACTACAATTATCAATCGCATTGTTAGTATTGATAGAAGGATTACCTCTGCCATTCTCATTGCGAATGTATTTGATATTCAGATTGTGCTCATTCTCTTTACAGTAATCCTCAATCACATCGGTTTTACTGTGATCTGAAATGACAACCTCAATATCCTTAAATGTCTGAGCAGCAATAGTTCTGAACATATCATCCAGAACTTCTACACCTCTACCATAATATTCAAATGTCGGACATGCTATTGATACTTTCATAATACTTTCCAGTCGTTACAATACAAATCTTTTGTATCATGATTTAGATTAGGTCCAAACCACTTCTTAGGAGCAATCACCTTACCCCTGTTTGCTAACCATGCACCCCACCAAGAGAATGATGAATTGGCAGTAATAAAGTCACTGCACATAGACATCAGGCACAAATCATAAAACTGATTGCCACCTTCTGACACGGCAAATCTATCACTCTCGAACAACTCTTGCTCTTTGCACCACTCTGAATCATTAGAAAATATTATAACCTCTCTTTCATCATTAAAGTTTTTTAATGCTTCGGCATAATATTCAAGTTCTAATGGGGGATGATTGCCAGAGTTGTGAAGAAAATCACCTCTGCGAACATGAAGTGCTATTGGATTATCAAATCCCTCCATGATTGCACTACACTCCTCCACAATTTCATCATGAAAAGAAAAGTCTTCTCTTACCTCATCCTCAATGTGCTTGAAGTATTTTTCAGTCTGAAAGAATCCCCATAAAGAAAAATCTTCTGACCCGTTAAGATCAAAAAATTCAGGGATAAATTCAAATTTTGGTTCTTGAACATACTTGTCTGTTTGCAGAGTTCCAAGATTAGTGGCACTCGTAAGTTTGAATGCATCAAATAATAGAATCGTATATCGATTACCAATACCATCATCAAAGACTTCTTGGTGATTGGGAATTATGAATGACGCACCTACCTTAGATGCAATACCTTTGGTAGCAGCATACTGAAACATCTGGTTTCCCAGTTGCCCCAGTTTACCTAGATGATTAAATGCTACAGTCATCGTGAAACAATCATCTCACCATGCAATCCGTTTCGTAGAAGTTCAAATGTATAATTGTTCTTCTCAATCCACTCCTTACATGCAAGTCTTTCATGTGAATCATAATCAGGTTCGTGTCCATGCCAGTCATCAAATCTCATATAGATTTTATCCCACTCACACTTATCAACAAACTTCAGAGATGAAACTGTTGGTTCATAGATGTCAACATCAATATGTACTGCAGAAATCTTACTAATTTCAAACTCTTCGGGTCCGGTAAGTTTATGAACATCCTCAACCACAATACCGATATTGTCCCATTGAGAAAGGTCTTCAATCACACGCTCATAGGTCTGAGGATATTCAGGACCATTAAGACAGAATGCACCTTCATGCCAACCAGCATAATCCGGAATGAATTGCGAGGTTTGCTCTAGTCCTTGAAAGTGATCAAATCCATGAATCCTTTTATCGGGATTGATAAAAGCAATGTCTCTAATTGTTCCTCCACATGCAACACCAAATTCAAGAACATCACCTTCAAGATTCATGCTCTTCAGAATTGCAGCCCACTCAATGTGAGTCATGGGATGAACAGGGGCATCAGATGGAAATACATTATCCTCTTCAGACCAGGAGGGTGGTTCATATCCCACAGCACCAGTATTCAGAAGATAGTGATTCTTCTTATGATACTCAGAGATGACTTTAATTGCCTCAGAACCACCAGTCATATCATCATCAGATACATTCTGGAAGATTTCCATGAAGTATGGTGTGGAATGATCTATGTCAAATTTCATTTAAACTCCTTAATTAACTACTACGCCTGCAGGCAAATTGCCATGATATCCAAAGGGTATAATACCACGATTAACATCTAATGGACTTTCATGGGAGAAGTCTTTTGCAACCTCCACGGGTGCAAACTTACATCCCTGCTCTTCAAAAATGTGTCTATTATGCACACAGATGTTTCCATCCTCATTCCAATTGACACCACCAAACATTTTGTAAAAGTCATTCATGGCAACAACATCAAAAGGAACATCAACCTTACCAGGAACATCCAAAAGTTTCTTACTTCTTAGTGAGAAACCACCATTACCAACAGCAATGTGCTCCCCAAAAGGAGTCACAAATCCTTGCTCTCGCCATGGCCATGGAGCTCCAACGTAATCATAATTAAAGAAGTCATCTCTCCATGCACTTGGATTTAGAATAAACCCATCATGTTGAATTGTTAAAACAAATTTAGTATCAACATGTTCTGTTAGATGATAGATCATGTACTTAGCATAATCTTTCATATTACATATGGGAACGTTCGGCAGTTCAACACCGATTCCATCTGCAGAGAGTTTGGCAGCATATTCACTAATAACTTCTTTTGATGTTATGAACCGAACAGCACCAAACTTTGCGCTCTCCATACATGTATAGATTGCTTTGATTGTATCCTCAAGTCCATTATCAATTGATTTTTCCTGTTCACCATCTTGAAAATCCTCAGCAGAAATATTTGATTTGTCCCAAGGAACATAGATTGCAAATAAAGTAACTTTGTTTAGGTCTAACATTTTATACTCCAACATAATGTGCTCTGTATCTTTCTTCCGCAGTCTTTGTGATGTCAGTCATGTAATACACTGCGAAACTTTTTCTCATCTTACCTGCAGGTGGATGGATTGGTTCTGGAAATCCGTGCCATGAGTTTTGAGTTGTGTCAAATAGAACTGCTCTATTAAAGATTGGTTCTACTTCTCTTATCTTATCCAAAGGTTTTTTGTTCTCCATATCATGAGACCAGAACTGAAGACTGCCACCCCATGCAGGATCATAATCTTCTTCAAGATATAGAATAAGATTTAGTTTTCTCTGCAAGTTCAATTTTGGATGAATAGAATAGTCTAAGTGAACTGATAGTCTACCACCCTTTCCATGCATATGCCAACCCCCACCGTGCAATCCAATGTCAGGATACAAAGGATTAACTCCGGTGATGTCAGAAAGTTGAGAAATAAAATTAGGTGCCAGTAAATTAGTAAAGACTTTATAAGTTAAAGGTGGAAATCTATCCCACTTATTACATGTCTTCTTCTCGGCAATCCATCCTTGATAATGAACGATGTCCTCTGCAGGACTATCATAGTCAATGAATTCTTTACTAAGTTGTTTTGCATCCTCAATATCTAAAAAGTTATCAAGAATCCAATAGTCAAAAGGGTCATTGCCAGACTGAATATTATCAGTATTAAACATTACACAACTTCGGGTTTATTAAAATAGAAAGCATGTTTTTTTCTATAGTTCCTATACTCTTCCTTACAATCCACACCACTCATCATAGCACCTTTCATATCAATATAATCCCAATCATCTACAATGTTATCATCGCCTCTCCAGTATCCATCAGAACGTTTGTAATCATTCCAATACTTAGGAGCAATGATAGTCTTTGCTTTTATATTAGTCCATGCTGGCCAAAAAGCAAAAGTGGATGAAGTAATAATAGAATGAACGGCATTATTCAAAATAGAATAGTCAATACCGATTGGACCACCTTTGTATTCATAGAATCCTGAACCCTGAAGATGAGCAAGTGGATCAACTTCACTGGTTGCAGAAGAACCGATAATCGGAGCCCAAGGAATGAACTTCCGTGCATTCTCAGGATCATCTGTAATCACACCAAACTTCATGTTAGGATTAATCTCCAACATTCTATCTGCTGCCATTCTGTAATACTCAGGAGGGCACCAGGCAGAGGTAATAAGATACTCACCACCCCTGAACTGAATTACACAAAAGTCATCACTACTATATTCAGTAATTGTAATACTGGGTTTCAACCAATTAATAATGTCATCACGACGATCATTAATATATCTCAGTCTCTGAAATGTTCCATCAATCTTAGTGTTGTCAGGAACTGTATTATAAAGTAGTTCATCATAAATCATTGCATCTTCATTAGATAAATCATGAAGACCTATTGGATATTCATCAACTCTTTCTCTAGCATAATATTCAATACCATCAGGAAGAACATCTGGTTCTTGACCTTCAACAGTGGTGACACCACCGATTACTTCATCACCAAAATCAATGTTTGGAAGGAACTGACATCCCTTAAAAGTTTTCAATCCAACAGAAGGAACTTTACTACTACCCTGAGCACTATTATTAGTGTCTCTTCGCACACCCCATCTAAATCCACGATGCTCGGCAATACATCGTGGTGCTACAATATTCCACAACTGGTTTCCAAGACCAGAACCATTGTAAATTTCAGAAACAATCATTTAATTAAGTGCGAATATTTTTCTTGGTTGTCAATAATATGTTGCGGGAATGATTCATCAAGTTCTACTCTTTGATAAGAGATATGAGACCTGTTAAGAACATCCTGACCGCTTTCCAGATTCTTAGAGATGTTCTCTGTTACTTCTGGAATATCAAATTGTCTATCACAGAATGAATTTATCTTCTGTCGGATGTGTTCCTCATTACCCAAATACGTAAAGTGCCATCCACCATTAGTTATAATAGATCCAGATATCTTATTTTCATCCTCTGTCCCCTCTCGTATATCATCAACTGTAGTATTTTTGATATGCTTATAAGTAGCTGCTCTACTACCAAACCACTTATTAGAATACAGATTGTTTATCCAATACGCATAGCAAGACTGTTCAAATGTGAAGTGAGTATCATCAGAAACCCACTCGGATGCATGTTCTAAGATTTCAGGATTAGGAATCTCATCACCATCACTCATCAAAATCAAATCATCATCATTAAAAATGTCAGGTCTTACCATAGCATTTCGTGAATAGATTTCTCTGTGCCATGGACCCTCAAGATCTGGTAATTCAATCTGATTTAAGATAATCTTATCTTCCCACTTGGCAAACCTATCTTTGTTATTCAAAAAATGACTCTCTTTGGGTAGTCCAGAGAAAGTCATATTACCTTCAGTAATAACAAACTTATCAACATAATCATTTAAGATATTCATTCTTATTTCTAAGAGTTCTACCTCATGATTGAAAATAAAACAATCAAATATTCTCATAGTCCTTCTTCATTTCGTTGAATACTTTTCTGATACCCACATCAATAGTAGTCTTGGGGACCCACCAGTTTAAAATATAATTGTCTGCCTCATTTCTTTTATCCATCTGAACACTGTCTTTAGCAAGTCCAGATTTGATCTTTACATCATACCTGTCAATCAATCCAAAACAACCCTGGATAATGTTAGCAATTTCTCTAACAGTATTAGAGTGGAATGATGTAATGTGAAGTGGGTCTTCTGGTTTAAAGTCCGTAAAGTTTTCCATTACAGTTTCCAATGCTTCACAGCAGTCCTCGGCATATAAGAACTGACGCTCTTCTGTACCATCAGTCATCATCTCAAACTCTCCTTCCTCAAATCCTTTACGGATAAAGTCAGTAATCACATGAGCCTTCTCCATATCTTTTTCAATACCATACACATTCCAGAACTTAACAATCAATCCGTTCAGTGCTGTGGTATGAAGTTCACCAACACGCTTCATGACACCATAAGGTGAATAAGACATGTTACTCATCTGAGATGATGCGAATACAAACCTCTTCCGATACTTCTCAAGTAAGGCAAAAGTATTTGCCATCATACGGGTATTGTTATTAATGAACTGAAAAGTATGTTGATACTTCTTCAAATAACGAGAACCACCCACATCAAAAGATAGAAAGAACACAAAGTCTGCATTCTTAATAATACTTTCAACATAAGTGTTGGGTGTGACTCTCAGGTCATTCTGTGGACCTTCAACTATATCAACACCAATAACATCATGTCCTTTTTCTACCAGATACTCTTCTAAGTATGCACCGATCTGTCCTGCAGATCCTAAAATAGCAATGTTCATTTAATTTCTACCTAAAACTCTATTAAGTGATCTTGTTTTCAATGCATTATAATCATCAGATTGCCAAGCATTTCCATTGCTTGCATTTTTATAATGTAGAACGAATGCATCCTCCATACTATCATCCTCCTCAAATTTTATCAAGTCAATAAATGTTGGTTTGGGAAACTGATAATAACTTCCATAGTCAACCATGTAAGTAAAACAATCATAAACATACTGCCAGTAGTTTTCTCTTTCCTTTTGATGAGGAAAAGTTTGAGTATCAGAATGTTGATAATCAAGAATGTGAAACTCTTTCTCTACAAGATTGACGTGCATTGGAGAGCATCCATTAAATCCCATTTCAATATATCCAGGAGGGGGACTATGCTTATCCCCAGATTCAGCATCCCTTTGAACGCTTACCTGATCCATGTATTTAATTTTCAATTCATTCTCATAATCGGAAAGATACTTATGCCCTCCTCCACCAACATCACATGATTGTCCGTTGAATATTCCAAGATCCCATTTAAGTTCCGAAGGATTAGGAAGATTGGGAATGTCAGCAATGACAATACCGTTCCAAGGATACTTCAAAGCAATTTCTCCGGGATCGCCATCACTATATTTTCTACTATATCTATAGGATGGAATGATAGACAGGTTGTATCCTTCAATCATTTCTTCAATTGATATGTCTTTGATGAAGAACATATCAGAATCAATTATCAAAGAGACACAATCATTCTTGGAGATGTAATGTTGCCATCCCCATGTGAATGCATACCCACAAACTTGACTTCCATCACCAGTAAATGAATCACCCTCAAATTGTTTGTATCCATTAATGAACTGATACTGAGGGTCTAAGTCAACTCTGATACATTCTATACCAATCTCATTACAAACATCAAAAATCTCCTGAACTCTATCAGGTGAGTATCCACTAAATGGATTAGATCCTGCCCGTTCATTATTGAATACGATAAACTCAAAGTCATCCTTAATATGTCTTTTAAAACTTTCGTATTGAGGTTTGATTAGGTCAGGTCTATTGTGAGAATAAGTATAAATTTTAATCATTTTTGAATTTGTTCCTGAATCCAATTATAAGTTTTACGAATACCCTCCTCAAGAGTTTGAGAATAGTCCCACCCAAGTTCCTTACGAATCACATCATTATTAGAGTTGCGACCACGAACCCCCAGAGGTCCATCAATATGAATCTTGGAGACTTCCTTACCAGCAACCTTAGCAGCAGTATCTACAAGTTGATTAATAGTAACCATCTCCTCAGAACCAATATTCACAGGACCCATAAAGTCACTGTCCATCAGTCTTCTAGTTGCTTCAACGCATTCGTCAACGAACAAGAAGGAACGAGTTTGTAAGCCATCTCCCCACACTTCGATTGCTCCACCTGACTCCGGGAGGTAAGCGACCTTACGGCAGATTGCAGCTGGTGCTTTCTCTCTGCCACCGTCCCAGGTGCCCTCTGGTCCAAAAATATTGTGATACCTAGCAACCCGAACAGGGATGCCATGGTTACGATTGTAAGCAAAGTAGAGACGCTCACTGAAGAGTTTTTCCCAACCGTACTCCGAATCGGGGTCAGCAGGGTATGCAGATTCTTCACGGCAATCGGGGTTGTCAGGGTCTAGTTGATTATGTTCTGGATACATACATGCTGAACCAGAGTAGAAGATCTTAGTAGGTTGTTCCAAAGAGGGTCTTACACATGCAGTTCCGTTCTCTTCACCATCAAAGGTTTCATTCAGTTTACGAACTTCCTCAAGGACATTCAAATTAATGGATACGGAGTTGTGCATGATGTCTGCATCATTCTCACCAGTGAATACAAATCCTGCTCCACCCATATCAGCAGCAAACTGATAGATCTCATCAAAAGGACGGATACATCGATAAGGAACAGAGTTATAAAAATTACCTTGTTCACCTTTGAACTGAATGACACGGCGAACAAAAGTTACATCACGCAAATCTCCTTGCACGAATTCATTTGCTTCTGTGTCAGAGAACTCAGGTCTCTTTAAATCAACACCGCGAACCCAGTATCCTTCGGAACGAAGTTGCTTAACCATGTGACTTCCGATAAAACCACCAGCACCAAGAACTAGTGCCGTCTTTGTATATTCAGACATGTTAGTAATAAACCTCCTTTATCTATTATAGTTTGATCCAACGCTCATTGGCAAGTGTCCACTCAACAACTTCACGAATACGATCACGAATGTTTTCTGGTTCCCATCCCATCTTACGCATTTTTTCACCCGAAAGTGCATAGCGAAGATCATGTCCTGGACGTGTGGAATGGAAATCAACCATATCATACTTAAGTTCTTTACCCTGAACATCTGCAATAATTTGTGCCAGTTGCAGATTGTTTAGTTCCTCGGCACCAACAATATTGAATTTAGGACACTTGGCACCACCATAGTTTCCAGTCTCAACCACAGTGTCTTGTGCCAGAAGGAACAGCAGAGCATCAGAAACATCTTCTGCATGAATATAATGGCGAGAACCAGGAATTGTTTTGGTCTCATCACTATGAATGGTGATTACTTCACCATCACGAACACGCTTGATGCACATCGGAATGAACTTTTCTGGATGCTGACGCTGACCAAATACATTCATCGTGTGAGTAATGTACACAGGAAGTCCGTAAGTATTCTCAAATGCTACTGCCAGTTCCTCTCCACCTGCCTTAGCTGCACTATATGGATTGGTAGAATTATACCTATCATACTCACCATAGTTGATTCCATTAGGAGCAGGACCAAATACTTCATCAGTACTGAAGTATACAAACCTCTCAATGTGATCAAGACCGCGAGCATAGTCAAGGATGTTGCAAGTTGCCACAACATTATCCATGACAAATTCCATGGGGTATTCAATACTACGGTCAACGTGAGAACCAGCAGCAAGATGCAGAATATAATCCACTCTACCAATATCGGCAGCAATAAGTGGATTGACTGCTGCTTTCAAATCGTGAAATACAACTCTCACACGAGAGCGATCTTCTGGAGAAAACTCTTGGAGAACATCTTGAAGGCGATTTAGATTGCCACTAAAATCAAGACGATCAAGAGTCACAACTTCCCAGTCAGTATTCTTTAAAATTTGGGAAATCAAATGGTGTGCGATAAACCCCGCGCCACCAGTAATCAATGCTCTTTTCATATTTAAGTATTGTTAGTCTGTATATTTAGATTATACCAAAAAGGGAGAGTTTATGCAACTCTCCCTGAAGGTCTTTACATGCACGCCACTTGCTCTTGAGAGAAGCAAGAAACTCTTAGGGGGTTGACTTAGTTCTCAAACGACACAGAGTCTCTAACATAACAAGGAACACCATCTGGATCTAACCATTTGGTATATTCAAAATCTTCTATAGATAGAAAACATTGATCGGCATTATCAAACAGATAGATGTCAGAATATTTCTTAGTATACTCATTTGCTTTCTGCAAACGCAAATCAGGTTTACCATTAAGTTGAATGTAACCCTTCTGTACATAACGATAAGGGAACCTTTCGTGAACAACAACTGTTTTAGTCGTTGCAACAGACTTTGGATCAAGATCATTCATAATGAAACCTCACTAGTTTCTAAATCCTGAATAATACAATCAATCAAAATTTCATAATTATCAAGAGCATCATCAGAAAAGATGACTCCCCGAGATTCATAAAAACGACGAACTTTTTTGAAAAGTTTTGGATTCTTTACATCAAGATAAAAATCGCCATTCACTGCTCCCCAGAGAGTTTGAATGTCTTTCTTGAATTTTTCAGTCAGTACCATTGTCCTGTTTGTTTACCTGTGTATTATACGGTATAGTAATTATGTAGTCAAGAGTGCCAGTTTTAATTCTGGCACCTGGCAGTTCCTATCGCCGCTAATCCTAAACTGCCAAGGGGATTACCGCAGTTGATTTCTCAACTTGTTGAGTATAGCATGTTATTTACTTTTCGGCAACGACTATATTTTATGAAGGTATTTCTCCTCTTCTTTGTTGCCTCTCTCTTTCCAATTGAATAACTTTTTCAAGAAACTCTTGTTTCTTTTCTATATCATTGAGTTTTTTACGAACCTCATTTAGTTCAGACCCAATAGATCTATCTGCCATTTTGGTTTTAAAATGCTGCTCTCAAATCTCCCCACCAAAAGCTACACGGTAAGTTGTGGATTTAAGTATTATTATTTATCTTATTTCAAAATTTAATTTACGAATTTTGCGTTTGCGCCTTTCTTCTTGATAGCAAAGTTCATCTCTAGAAAAATGACTGTCAATTTTTCTTTCCAAATTATTAGATACCATTACGACTTTATTTAAATCTTTGGCACCAATTTTGTTGTCTACAATACTCGTTTGATTTGAACATCCGCAAAATTGCACCTTACTAGTGCTTACTAACTCCGTGTTGCAGGAGAGACACCTAATTTTAATCATTGGTTTATAATGAAATCTTACTTCTTCAGTATTTCATTTATTTATATGGGCGATGACGGATTCGAACCGCCGACCAATTGCGTGTAAAGCAACTGCGCTACCGCTGCGCTAATCGCCCCCATGACAATATTATAATCTATACTCATTAATTTTGTCAAGAACTAAATTTAAATACATGTCTGCAACTTCTTTTTTAGATTCAGAACAAAACTCATCTTTCAATTGATTTTTTAATTTAAGAACATCACATTTTAATTGGTCTTTTGTTATTGAATTGCGAGGCATAAAAGTAATCCTACTGCCTTTATTTAAGCAGTAAGATTATTATCTGTCAATTAAATGTGTTGGTTACTACACAGGGTTTGGTGCATAAACTGGTTGCATCATCCCTCCGTCTGGTGGTCCATCATCATCTTCATTAGTTTTTATGAAGAGGAGCATAAAGAATAGGGGTGCCAGAAAAAAAATAACTGTCTGTGCCCATTCTATACTCATGATGATTTTCTAGCTGCTGCACCAATTGGTATAAGAAACAGCAGTGCTGCTACTACAAATCCCATCACCATACTCCTGGAATGATTTGACCTGTTGCTGCATAACTACCCATTGCAGCGATCACTCCGATCATTGCTGCCCAACCGTTGATGCGTTCTGCGTTTTCGTTCATGAGTTTTCTCCTAGTGTAAGATAAAATTTAGTTTGATCTGTTGGTGCGTTCTCATAAAATGAGATATCACCATAAGTTTTGTGGTCTTTGTACCCAACCATACGACCTTTCGTATTTTGGATGGCTCCCATCATAGCAATGATCAGGAAGATTGCGGGTGGTCCAATAATAAGGGCACCGCCAATCACATAATAAGTAAGGATTTCAAGTAAAGAGGGTTCCATCAATAAGTTTCAGATAGGTTTTCAATAGAATAACAGAGCAATACAAAGAATGCAATACTTGTTAGAGTAAAAACAAATTCAGTCATCAGAATCCGAATGCGCCAAAGAAGAATACACTACCAGTTGTGGCATACGAAATGACTGCTGCAACAAATCCAAGCATCGCAGTGCGACCATTTAATTTCTCTGCTTTCTCCGCATAACTCTCATAACCATAACGCTCTGCGTCAGTCTGCGAGATATACATTGTAGGTTCTGTGGCATACATGTTTGTACGTCCACCATCCTCAGTTGTAACAGTCATGATACGTTCCGTAATGTTTCTTTACATATTATATAGGAAACCTAAAGTTCTGTCAAGTCAATAGTCCATGTTACCGCCATAACGGATGCAGGTCTTTTTGTTTTCTGCTGATGATCTGCACCACTGCCTCACATAAGCGTCTGCATCCTTATCCATTGTAAAGTGAGCATAGTTATGAAGCATTCCAATCAGAATCAATACTCCAATAGAAATCAAATTAAAATGCGTAGCAGGATGAGTGACGATCTTTACAAAATAATTTCTCATAAAAAATGGGGATGCCGTCGCACCCCCAGTATAACATCTAGATGTTTATGTGTCTATATAAACGATCAGAAGTTGTACTTCAGACCCAACTTGGTTCCATAACCACGGTCGATGTCAGCATCGCCAGAACCGACGAAACTAACTTCTCCGTATGCACCAAGTGCGTCAGTCAGTGCAAGACCAAGACCTGCCTTACCAGAAGGAACGGTGTCACTTGCTGCATCATCAGGGGAAACTACACTAGCTCCTCCTTGGACGTAGTAAGAAGCAGATTCGCCAAGTTCACCTTCGTAACCTACGTGCAGATCTGTCGTGGTTGAGTTGTAGTCAGATCCAGTCCAACCAGAATTTGCCTCGACGTTGACATAGGGACCGGCTAGGGCGGCAGCAGGGGCAAGAGCAATTGCAGCGGCAGCTGCAGCGATAGTCGTTTTAAACATTTTTTGTACCTTTAGTTACTTGCGGAATGGATACCCGCAGATGGATAGGGACTCGACTGTCCCGTGTTAATATCACCATTTGTTACTTTAATTACTGAAAGACAAATGGTTAAGTATTTATACTATGTTCGGATTACGGGAATCCGAAAGCGGGTTAGGAGAATCGAACTCCTGACGAAAGGTTGGAAACCTTTAGTTTTACCTCTAAACTAAACCCGCAGAGTGGTGAGAGAGAAATCTCTCAAACACTTCCTTCACACGGACAAGCATAGTATAGGACAAGATTTAATTCTTGTCAACTGGCGTGGCTGGATTCGAACCAGCAACCCATTGATTAACAGTCAATTGCACTGCCGTTGTGCTACACGCCATTGTCATACTCTTTCTTCGTTTTGAAGTAGAGTTTATAATATGGTTTTTTCATTTCATCAAGGACTTTCATATCCTCTTCAAATCCCATCCACTTACAGAGTTGATAAGACCCTTCTAACTCACTAATTAATCTTAGTATGTTTGCGGGGTGCCTGTCAAGTCCCCCAAAATCATATTGTGACATAGTAAAAAAAAGAGAACGACTCAAGTAGGATTCGAACCTACGACCGACTGCTTAGAAGGCAGTTGCTCTATCCTGCTGAGCTATTGAGTCATTTATCTACCTAGTAACTATATCATAAAATTAAAGGAAGGTCAAGCTAAATAAAAATACCCATACACCATTTTTGGTAAAAAATATGAAACGGTTTCTACCTTTCATAATGTTATTGATGACCGCATCAGCAGCGAATGCAGGTGCTCTTACTCATAAATTATCTTCTAGTGTTCAATTAACCGTTGATGCTGCTGCTACTAACGTCACAAGACTAGGTAGTACATTCTCAATCTCAGGCAACGGTGTAGATACTACTGACGGTAACACAGCAAACACAATATCTGTTGGCACAATTACGTCTGGTGTTTATTCTCCAGGTACTATTGCTGCTACTCAAGACACTCCAGGAAACGCTTTTAGTTTCTCTCAATCTTACACACAGGCGGATGCAATTCCAACTAGTGCAGTCACTGTTGGTGATGTAGCAAACTTCGGCAACATTACATCTACAACTGCAGGAACTGCTGGTTCTCTTGCTGGTACTCTCACCAGTGCTGGTGCGATTACTTTGACGGCTGGTGGTGCTGGTACAAATGCTACTGGCCAATTCGTGAGTGAACTTTCGATTCTACACTAAATAAATGGAGGTCAAAGATTATGACTTCTGGAAAGACAATCATATATATTGTGATGTCTGCGGTGGGAGTAAGTCTTATTCCTGCCGCTGCCCTAGCGGTCCCCGTGGTCCCAAATTTCAGTCAGGGATCAATGACGAGCCACACAGAAACAACGTCAAAGGTGACTGAGACGATTAACTCTATAGATTATGCAACAGGATGGCAATATTCAGTATCGGGTTCAAACGTAACCAACGGGGGACAATCCCTCAGTCCGAACCCAACAACAAACTCAGTGGTAGTGAATCCATTAGGAGGAACAGAGGGGCAAGTAACAAGCGCCAACTCTGGTCTCGATTTAAATGGACAGAGTTTCACGATCAAAGAACCAGGGGCAGCATTCCAATTCACTCAGACCTACATGGGACCGGGTGTAACGAATCAAACTGTCATCCAAAGAGTCACGGAGGTTACCAGCATAACCGACACAACAAGTATCTTCACCCAATAAAAACATTATGTCTATCTGTTCTGACTGCGGTTGTAACTGCCCCTGCTCATGCAGCAGATGTAGGGGGTGTAAGTGCAACAGCAAACCCAATCGCAAATAGTTCAGGCTCGGTTACAAACCAAGCTATTCAGGTATTACAAGGACCATATATAACCAATCAATATGGTGGGGGTATTGCATGTCAAGGACCGACTGCTAATATCACACCATTCATCACTCACGCTCGTAATGAGAAGGATCCATTTGCGACACACTATATGGAACCTCAGTATGATAACAGAGACTTTAATGGCAGACTAGTAGAAACTCAGAAGGTTGTAAAGAACTGGCCTTGGGAAGATCATTATGATAATAGAACATATACAAACACTGCCGGAGAAACTGTTCGTGCCTATGAAGATGGTGCGGACATGACTATCATTGTTATGGAAATGCAGGGGGATGGTGTGCCTGATAATCCAGGACGGAAATTGTGGGACAAACCAGTGAGAACTGGTGATAGTAGAAATTATAGTACCAGTCTTGGTTTATCTGCAACTCTTTCTTTCCCACTTGATGGTGGAATGCAAGAACGTTGTAAACAAGCAGCAGATACTCAAATCCAAATGCAACAACAACTGATTGCCAATAAGCGCCTCGATTTTGAGATAGCTCGTTTGAAGAATTGTGGAGAATTAATGCAGAGGGGAATCAGTTTCCACCCCAGAAGTCCTTACTTTAAAATATGTGCGGACGTGATAGTTCAAAATGTTAATACCGTCAAGCAACATCGTCACTCTATCCCTTCGGTTTCAGTGCCGAACGTAAGATCTTTATCGCCCGGTTCCGATCCCGTTGCTCCGCCCTCTTCTGCGACACCGATAATACAGGGGGAGTCTTACCCCGTAAGGTCGCAATCTTCTTTATTACCTTCTTCACAGTCGGTTTCACAACCTTTAACAAAAGATCAGCAAGAGGCTTTGCAAGCAGTGCAGAGGTCGTCGCGACTACAGCAATTGAGGCGGTGACAGTTACAGCACCTGGTGATGGTAAGTTAGCAACAATTTGATCCGGTATATTTAAATTTTCAAATACAGGAAGACATTCTTTTCCTACTGTCTCATACCTGACTATCTTTTTATTATTTTCTAATACTTTTCCAACAGGATTCTTTAACTGTTGCTCTCTTGTAGGGCACTCTGCTAATGCAGCATCAGTTCTAGGAGGTGCTGGTGCCTTAGGAGTCGGCGGTGGTTTTGCTTCTGGTGCTTTATATGGTGGGGGTGGTGGAGATGTTGTTGTTATTTCTAACTTACGTGGATCATAATCTATTGGGTTATAACTAGGTGTTCCTGCATCACAGAATATTTGAACACCATCACTATCTTCATCTTTGAGTGTTTGGTTCTCACTACTATCTCTATGTGATTCAACACATCCTGGTATATTAACAATAGGAACACCCACCTGTGTAGTCACGGGTGGGTATATTGGCACTGCTGTAGGTGGAGTTTTTAACCAGTCAGGTGTATCGTTAATAATCAAATTACTAACTTGATTAATTCCAATATCAATATTACCTAACTGGATTTCTGGAATCATTATAAGTTCTTAATTATTATAAAAATTATAATCTTGTAGCATTGCAAAAAATCTCATTTTCATTATCATAAGCAGTTCTTGTTCGTGTGAGGGTCTTCTAGGAGACCCTGGCCAAGTTTCTAAAGCAAAAGAAAAATGTTCATATAATACACGAACTTCATCTATGCCAAGTGTCATTTCTGTGTACCATTCATCATCTCCAAAGGAATAATCATCTAGGTCAGATGTGTCCACTAGTTAATCTTCCAAGTACTTTTTAATAACTTCCAGACGTTCTTCTTCTTTTGCAATCGCATCAATTTGATCCTGGATCGCACCAAGCACATCTGGGTGCTCACCAATGCCAACTGGGTTGACAAGATAAATTTCAATATTCATCTTTGCTTTTTTAATGTTCCCAATAGCAAGTGCCTTGAGAGCATCTAACATTTCTCTTCTCATAATAGAATTGCTCCAATAATAAATCCTTTTCCAAATGCAAGACAAAGCATCTGATAATCAGTCAAGTTAAACTTGTCCTGAATTTTATTTGCCATTGCCTTATCCCAATCTTTAATTTTAGTCAACAAGCGTACCATGTGCCCTCCTAATTTCTCTAAGTGCTTCTAAGTTCATGTCCTTTGTTCCGCCATCATATGGATGAGCATATCCTTCTTCAATCATTTGCTCGTTAAGGGACACACTGTCGTCCCCAATGTAAAGCCAACCCAGAAGACGCCCGTATTTGCCAGTGCCACCAACAAGTTCAGTCCTAACAGACAACTCATCATCACCAGCCAACGTGCCTTCGAGTTTTGCTTTGAGCCATTCGGTTGCGTCGATTCCAAGTGCCTTCTCCTCTAAGTTCTTCGTCCTTTTCTCTGGCGTATCAACTCCTGCAACTCTAACTCTTTCTTTCTTGTATAGATCGAACCCCAGATCAATAGTGACATCAATAGTATCACCGTCAAGGACACGATTAATCTCCGTCACTCGGAAGTTGTAACAGGACTTCCTGCTTGGCGGTGTCATTGCTCCCATCTTTTAACTCCGTATATGATATCTTTAATATGTATATAACATAACCGAGTGTCAATCCGACAGCAATGATTACACATAGAATCACCGACCACACAGGATCATTTGGGTTGGCATGAGGACTTAGTAGTAAATTCATTTTTTAAATCCACATTATTATTCTTTATACTTTTGAGGATTCTTGAGAGAATCATTACAGTAATATGCTATGGGAGCAAGCATTAACACGCTCCCACACTCAATTATCAAAGGGTTTTGTCCGATCCAATGTGCAAATTGAGGGATCATTTTATATACTTCGTAGTATATCTTATCTATTCAATTAGCGTCTATTTTTCTCCCCTTTTGTTAGGGTTTCAAATTAGTCATTTTCCTCACAATCTTTCATTATTGTTGCAAGTTCTCCACCAATCTCTGCACCTTTATCTTGCCCAAACATTGCTACCCATCCTGCAGCAACCCATCCGACATATGGAATACTAGTGAACCATGGTGCTGCTGCGGCACCAACACTAGCACCCACTATCCTTCCTGTCGATTCTCCACCACCTTCCGCCTTTATACACTCTAACTTTTTCGCAGTCAACTTTCCCTCAGCACCTCCACCCATATGGCGGGCACCATCCATTGTATACTCTTCGTCATATTCTATATTTGATTTCCCACCAATACCAAAGAAACCATTAGTCTTATCGACTCTTCTTCTTACACCCATAACTTTAGGATCATTTGATGAATAATCAATCCTATATCCTTTCTCCCCTGCCTCTACTGTATACGAAGTATAGTCTCCAACAGGAAGATTGATTATAGGCAAGTTATTTTTGTTTATGAGGTGTCCCAAGACACCAATATGAGCAATCCCAAACAGTGTCCCCACTGTCAGAACTACCCACTTAAATGGCGATTTTTGATTAGCCATAATTACATCTTGTAAGATTCATCGGACTTTGGAGGTGCCTGTGTTATTTGTACAGGTGCCTGCTCAATACGAATAGTTTGTGCAGGTGCAGTTTGTGCTGCTTTCTCAATCAATCTTTCCATCTGTTCTTTGGTGATGCCACCACCACCATTACCACCACCTTCTCCTGCTTTCTTTGCTGCCTGAACACCAAAAGTAGCTAAAACCCCAGTAAAGACACTGGCGATAAAAGTTGGATCTAGTTTCTGCTCTGGTATACCGAGTGCTGGTGGAAGTTTGATGTATGCCAACGTGAGTATTCCCCCAGACCAGACAAGAATGCCAAGGCGAACAAAAGTAGACAGAATAGCAAGTTGTTCTTCCTTGTCATCTGCTGCATCCTTTAGTTTTCCTAAAATACCTTTTTTATCAGGTTTCTTTTCATTCTTAACATCCTTTACATCGCTGCGAACTTCCGGCATTAGTCATAAGCAAATATAAATTTATTTAGCGATGTAACCATTTTTTTCTAACCATTCACGAGTCATTGGAGTAGGATCATAGTCCGTCCACATACTACCACGAGCACATGATTCCAATGCTGTTTGTGTCATACCTGCAGTTTTACCTGCCCAGGTTGCTTCTTTTTCCCATGGCCATGCTGACTCAGGATAACTCTTCTCTACAATCTCACGCCACAATGGTGGCACTTGATCTTCAGGTTTAATGATGGCAATCATACTATTATTAAGTGTGCCTGCCATACAGTCCTGTGCGGCGTGCCATCCTTCGTGACGCATAACACTCATCAATACACCAGGACGATGCATGTATGCTCGGTTAAGATAGAAGTTGTTACTCACAGTATGATAGACACCACGATGTCCTACTGGAAAATACTTCTCATCAGCAAGATAAACCTGCACATCTACAAGAGTCAGTGCATTCAACATACGATTAAACTCCTCTGCAACTGGATTCCAGTCAGACAGAGGATATTCTTGTGCCAGATAATCAATACCCCAGATAGGTTCTACATCATCAGTGCATTCTCGAAGAAGCATACACCCCATAGAATGATCAGTAAAGTATTCACTATCCTTAAGAGGGTCTGCCATTACAGGGGCAGCAAGACATGCTGCCATCAGAGCCATAATAATTTTTTTCATATCAGAAAGGTACAGCAGGTCCAGTTGTAGAGGGGATAGGAGGAATAGCACCACCAGTGGCACCAGGAAGTTCTGGCATTGCTGCATCCATCATTCCTGGAAGTGCTCCAGCAATTGCTTCTCCTGCAGCAGCAGCAACTTGAGATTTGATGTTCTCAACAATAGAGTCTTTATTGAGATATAGTGCAGTACCGCCGCCGACGATGCCTGCAGTTCCTACAAATGATAGGACTGCTAAAACGTTAATTACTTTTTGCATAATAAGCCTCATAGTATTTTACAATTCCCGAGGTACTTGTATTACCTTGGGACACCCAGTCGTGGGCACACTCGTAGATTGATTGACTGGAATATTTAGGTACATGATCTATCATCACATGACTAAACTTTGACATCAAAACTCGGAGTGCTTGCCCACGAAATTTTAATCTTTGATCATCATAACGCCAATCATTATCCATATAGATCTTCCGGACCTCCTTGAAAATTTTCTGATGCGCCAATAGGATCTAACTGAGTTGTAGTCTTACCAGTTTTGGTTGCCATGTCATACATCACTTCATGAATATTGACAGGTTCAGTTTCAACTTTCCAAGGACCACCAACGTCTCCATCCATATTTACAATAATGTCGTCATCAGATTTTTCCATTAGTTTTTGGTACTCCATTTGAGTTTCTGTTAAAATTGGTTCACTAAACCACTCATCATAAGGCGCAATAACTGATGCTGGATAGGTCATGACTGCCAGTGATGATGGAAGAAGTTACCTTTTGGATCACACATTGGATCTTCTGCTACAACACGATATGGTAGCATCCGCTGTCCTTTGAAACTTGTTCGGTCCCCGATAATACTATATGCTTTGAGAAAGTTTTCTCTTCCCTTGTTAGATTTAAATTCATTCACTAAAGTTGTAGGAGCAGATGGTCTCCAATAACGAAATCCTTCATATTGTCCAGGAGCATAGACTACATCAGCAACATTGTTGGGGAAGTAAGGGGACCTGACACGATTAAGGATAGACACTGCTACACAGTATTCATCCATAGTATTAGGAGTTGCTTCAACCTTAACTGCTCTTGCCAAATGATCGTAGTCAATGGGCGTTAGTGCCAGAAGTGTTTCTAAAATCATACCATTAAAAAAGGAACCTTTTCAGTGCTTTCGTATTATAGGACATCATTCCAAGCTTGTCAAGGCAAGGAGTCATCTCCTATGTATTCAAGAGAAAATACATCGTGATCATTTACATTTGGGTCTAACCATTCAGAGAATTCTCTTTGAATAGCAAGAGCATCATCCAAAGTTGGATCTCGTTCTTTATCAATTTCACAAAGATAATGAATACGATCTATGACCCAATGGTAATTGCGTTCAAGGGTTTGTTCCAAAGTTACCATAATTTTTCTTCATGTACCTTCCTAGAATATTACTATTATAGTAGAGAGGTCCTCCGTCGTCAAGGGCTTCGGTTAGAACATTATTGATAAAAAGTTGTTTGGTCTCTTCATAATTGACCTTTCCCTTGGTCTTATGGAGACTTAAAATTTCTCTTGTAAAAAATTCGTTTCCAATCTCTTTACGGTCTTTGTTAAGTTCATCAGAACTGCCGTAGTATTTTTTCCAGTCGCTTTCAGATTTAACTCTCCTAGATTTACCTCTAGGCTTTCTATTTGACCAGAAGTATTTTCTTCCGATATATTGACGACCGTTTTTGAGATTTGTAATGAGATAGACAAAACCGAAGTTATCGTCAATATTCTCAGATAAAAAATCGGTTCCCTTAAACTTCCAGGGATTTTCATAATCTGTCAAATCATTCCATCATCTGGAATTTATTTATGTTCAGTAAAAGCAGAGTATGCATCATAGTCACCAAACAGAAAGGCATCTGATTTTGCTGCCTCTCTGTATGCCTCTAAAGATTTTTCTTCTTCGGAATCAGAGACTAAATCCTGCGAATGTGTTTTCGGTGACATCTTGTTTGATTCCTCCGACGATGTAAGACTCAACCTCAGTCTCCTGAGGAGCGACCTGAAGACCCTTCGACGAAATCCAATGTTCCGTCCAGGGGAGTGGGTTATTCTTTGCGGGTACGTCATAGATTGGTTTCAGTCCAATTGCTTTCATTCTACGATTGGCAATCCATTCCACATATTGTTGAAGCAATTTATCATTGAGACCAATCATCGAACCATCCTTGAACAGATACTCTGCCCAAAGTTTTTCTTGATTAACACAGTTTTCAAATGCGCCAGTCAACCATTGCTCTTCTTCTTTGAAGATTTTTGCCATATCAGGATCATCACCTTCTCTCCACTTCTTCAGAATATTCTGAGTAATGGCAAGGTGCTGATTCTCATCTCTGGCAATCAGTGAGATGATCTTTGCACTTCCTTCCATAAGTTTGAGTTCGCCAAAAGCAAAACTGCAAGCAAAGGATACGTAAAAGCGAATACCTTCAAGGATATTAACATTCGCAACTGCTCTGAAGAGTTTGCGCTTGAGTTCATATCTAGATTCTAATGCATAAGGAACTTGCTCCAATGCATGTTGCCAATCATTAGAATTGTCATAATGATGTGCTGCATTAATAAACTCATTATATGCCTGAGTAACTGTCATGGCACGTTCAACAATGCGATCATCGTTCAGAATATGATCGAATACATCAGAGGGGTCAGGATAAATGTTCTTGATGATATGAGTATATGAACGACTGTGGATCATCTCCATGAACCCCCAGACCTCCATACATGCCTCCAATTCAGGCAGAGAGCAGTATGGGATAAACGCCATACCAGGACCACGACCCTGAACCGAATCAAGCATGATCTGATACTTCAAGTTAGAAGTAAAGATATGCTTTTGTTCTGGACGTAGTGTCTGATAATCAGCACGATCTTTCTGAAGAGAAACTTCCTCTGGTCTCCAGAAATATCCCAACTGTTGCGTTGTGAGTTTGTCAAAAATTGGATACTTGTAAGAATCGTATCTCTGAATACCCAATGGTTTACCAAAAAACATTGGTTGTTTTTTAGTGTCAACTTCCTCAGAGTTGAAAACAGTCATGGATTCAACCACTGGTTTTTCTTTTTTGTTTATCTTAAATTGTACAAGACTCACAGTCTTCCTCCTCCGCGTTTTCTAATTGAGAAATTAAACTATCAAGAGACTCCGTAGATTCCTCTACTTCATCATTTTTGTTATCGTATGTATTTTGATAATAAGAGGTCTTCCAACCGTACTTATATGTAGTTAAAAGGTCCTGTGCCATTACACTAACAGGAACTTCAGAATTTTCATAATGCTCTGGATTATAGGACCAGTTTCCAGAAATTGCTTGATCGAAGAATTTCTGCATAACTGCAACAATATTAATATACCCAGTATTCCCAGGCATATCCCAAAGCAACGTATAATTATTTTTAAGGGTTCCATATTGTGGAACAATTTGCTTCAAAGGACCTTTCTTCGATTTCTTAACGGACAAGTATCCTCTAGGTGGTTCAATTCCATTTGTTGCGTTTGACACAACGGAACTGCTCTCCGAAGGCATCTGTGCGGACAATGTTGAGTTCCGTACCCCGTATTCCAAAACCTGAGTTCTAAGACTCTCCCAATCGTACTGAAGCTCATTCGGCACAATTTCATCTACATCATGTTTATATGTATCAATCGGAAGAATTCCATTACCGTACTTGGTACGATGACTATACTCACATGCACCTTTTTCTTTTGCAACATTGACAGTTGCCTGAATTAAATAGTATTGGAATGCCTCAGTTAAATCATGAACAAGTTTCCAAGAATCTGGATTATCATATTTGACTCCATGCTTGGCAAGATAATGTGCCAGACCAATATAACCAATTCCTAACGAACGACGTGCCTTAGTGGCAATCTCTGCTGCTCTGACGGGGTATCCTTGAAAGTCAATGAGTTCATCAAGACTCCTAACAGCAAGATCACAAAGAACATCAAGATCTTCAAGATCCCTAATTTTACCAATGTTAATAGCACTAAGGATGCACAAAGCAATTTCCCCATCTTCATCATCAATATGTTGTAAAGGTTTCGTAGGTAGAGTAATTTCTTGACACAAATTGCTCATCTCAACTTTATCCATAAAGGACGAATGAGAGTTGCAGTGGTCAATGTTCATAATGTAAAGACGACCAGTCTCTGCCCTTTCTTTTAGAAGGTCTAGAAAGAGATCCTGTGCCTTGATAGTCTTTCTTGGAACAGCGTCATTGAGTTCATGCATCCGATATAGAGTGTCAAAGTCATCAGTACCAAAAGCATCATAGAGACCTGGTACGTCATTCGGTGAGAATAAGCTAATCTCTCCATTCTTAATGAAACGTTCGTAGAAAAGTTTTGAAATTTGGATTGAGTAGTCAAGTTTCCTCACTCGGTTGTCTTCTGTACCCTTATTGTTCTTAAGAACTAGGATGTCTTCGATTTCGATGTGCCAGATTGGGAAGTGTACTGTGGCTGAACCTCCACGAATCCCATTTTGAGTGCAACATCGTACAGTTGATTCAAACTTCTTAAGGAACGGGACAACACCCGTGTGTTGTACTTCACCACCTCTGATCTTACTGTTGATGCCACGGATTCTACCTGCGTTGATACCGATTCCTGCGCGTTGTGCAACATATTTGCCAATAGCCATATCGCTAGTAAAGATACTATCGAGGGTGTCATCAACATCAACAAGAACACAGCTGGCATACTGTCTAAGAGGTGTTCTAACTCCTGCCATGATTGGCGTGGGGATGTTGAGTCTGTGTTTGGAGATTGCATCATAATATTTTTTAACGTAATCCAGACGGGTTTCTTTTGGATATTTTGAAAAAATTGTAGCAGCAATCAAAATATACATGAACTGTGGAGTTTCATACAAAACACCACTGCTTCTATCTTGCACTAGGTATTTATCCGCAACCTGTCGAAGACCGGCAAATGTAAACAAATAATCACGATCATGATCGATAAACGACTGAAGTTTATCAAACTCTTCATCTGAATATAAAGTCAAAAGTTCTGGATCATATACACCCCTTTCTACACAACTTGATATATGGTCCTTTATCTTTGGAATTTCATGCCTACGTCCATACAATTGCTTACGGATAGAAAACAATAAGAGACGAGCAGCAACAAACTGATAATTGGGATGCTCCAAATCAATCAGGTCTGAAGCAGAGCGAATCAAAATCTCTTGAATTTCTGCAGTTGTAATACCATCATAGAACTGAATACCAGATTGCATCTCTACCTGTGATGCAGAGACTCCTGCAAGGTCAGTACATGCCTCATCAACCATTCTATGCATCTTCTCAAGAAGAAGTGGTTCCTGCCCTCTTCCGTTGCGCTTTTTTACATTGATTCCATTGGTCATATTTTTTTCCAATTGTTAAATTTAATTTTTGCCTCTAAACCCGAGTAGGTGTTTGATTTTACCATAGACATGACATCATGTCCAGAAAGAACCATATCATTAATGTCTTTCTCGATTATGTTATTTGGCCAAATCACTATGGAGTTGCCATTATCAATTGTTCTACTGATTCGATTGACGATTTCTCGATTGCGTGGTTCGTTGTCATAGATCCAAACAGGATTGCTAATCCCCCAATTACTGATATCAGCATCAGCTCCGCACATAGCAATCGAATTGCAAATGAACGTTGAGTCGAATGGTCCTTCTGTAATGTAAACGGTGGATGTTTTGTCAATAGTGTCAAGTCCATATACTTTTGGTGCATCCTCATTCAACATTACGGTGATGTATTTAGTGAATGATTTTCCTAGTGCTCTACCTTGAAAACCAATAAGATTTTTATCCTCATCATACATTGGAATTACAATGCGATTCTCATCCCTAATGATATTATCAAAGGTTGATTTCTGACTATTTGCCCACTCCATGAACTTGTCAGTAAAATAAAACTTGTCAGGATCTATCCCACGTTTTGTGAGATATTCTGCCGAAATGGGACTTGAAGATGCCTTTGGCAACCCCAGAGATTTTTTGAATACAGGTTTGACAAATTCAAACTTAGGTTCTTGAACTACAAAGTTTTTTCCTGTGTGACCTTCTTTGAATTTCTCAAGCGTATATTGTTTGTGAAGAGTCGCATCTATCTGTTTAAGAAAATTATTAAACGACAAACTAGCACCACAATTATGGCATTTAAAGTTGACGTTATTTTTTACACGATAGAAATATCCTCGTGCTTTATTCTTTTGCTTCTGCGAGTCCCCACAAATAGGGCAACGAAAATTAAAAAGATTTTCCTTAACTCTCTTAAATTTCTTAAGTCGTGAAGAAACTAGTCCAATATATTTGGCGTCAACCAAATCCATTACAAATAATTTACTATTTTGCTTCTCTTATTATAGTCGGTGATGAGTTTGATGTCAAGACGTTTGTCATAATTTTTTGACCCGGTATGCTGACTAAGAATGATATTACCGTTAGGGCACCCGCAATGGTCCACATCTTCTTTTCCATAAGACGAAGACGTTCGTCAATCTTTTTTATATCCCTTTCACACCCTTTCTTTATCTCGTCTGCTCTTCTATTGACTTCACGATGAACACTCTCTACTTTCTCAAAGAGAACTGCATCAATTCTATCTTGTTTATCTAACTTCTCATTATGAACTGCAAGTAGTTGTCCCATCTTTACAGAATTATCCTGCAGAGATTCTACAACACGTTCCAGTCTTTCTAGTATTGCTGAATTAACGTTGTCGTTATCCATTTTTGAGATTTTGCATCCAGGTTCTACGAGTTCCATAGCGACCAATTGGTGTTGGTTGTCTTTTCTTTTTCAATTTGACTGGCGGATCATCACCAGCAGGAGCAGTTCCAGCAATTGCACCACCACCAACATTATTCGTAGGTGCTGCTGCAACCTCTTCTTTAATTGATCTGGACAAATTCATAATATTACTAAGTCTTCTATCATCTATCACGTTCATATACTCCTTTGACGCATCTACCATAGAATTAATTGAAGGTCCGTCACTACTCTTATTGAGTTGCAACTTCATAACAGGATATACACCTATAAACTCATCCTTTGCTAATCCAACCTCGGCAGGAGTTTGGTAGTCTTGGGTTAAAGTGTCATCATCAATAGGAAATAAAAATTTATCAAACCTAGCAATTCCAGCACCGGTAGAGTTAGTAGGTGCTGCTTCTCTGAGTTGTCTAATTTTAGTAATGAGTGTATCTACTTTATCCATTAGACCGAATTAAGAGATGATAAACAATTTAGATCTTCTTGTATATTATTTATCTCAGTATGTGGGTATTCTGGCAATCTATTCAAATACAATAAAAAACTTTTTATGAAAGGCCAAAGTTCTTTTTCTAAATTGTAAAATAAAAGAGGCACAGCAGCCTCATCAAATACGTTAAACAATACAGTCAGATGATTTAAAATTAGATGAATTTTTAATTCACCAGTATTTTTATATCGTTTCAAAAGTCTTTTAATATACTTTATTCGCTTTAAATCATCCTCAAAATCTTCTCTAGTAACAGATTGAGGGTTATTATAAAATTTTATAGCAAAAAGTAAATAATTACTTTCATTCAATTCATCAAATTTCATATTACATTAGCGAATCATTCAGGTAATCCCAGATCTTTTGCAGGTGGTTGTTTTGCTACAGGTGCTTTTGGTTTATCTGCAGCAGGTTTTGGTGCGACAGGGACAGGGGATGCGGGAGCTTCCTCTACCTTATCAGTAATTAGATCTCTAAATCTTCCCATGGTTACTACCTGATTAATCTTTAGTTATTTATCAGCTGTCTGCGAAGATCTCATCATCGTCAGCATCAGTTGTAATACTGCTGCTTGCAACGAGAGTTTCACTCTTAACTCGGAAATTACCGTGCATGTCGCGATAAGTGGTAAGACCAACCCATCCAGCATGTGGAGCAGCATACTTACGCTTATCGCCTGACGCAGCATTAGCAACACCTTGCTCGGTTTCGTCTACACCAAAGACCCCAGTAAAGAGCACACTGGTTGAGAATCCACTGGTTTTTACTTCTGGTGCTGCATAAGTCTTATCACCAAGAACATACATTGGTTCTTCCGAAATAATGTAAGTTGTAGGAGTTACTGTTGAAATGCCTTGGAATCCTTCTGTCGATGCAATTGACAGAGCACCAGCAGAATCTACTGCGCTGATGATAGCATATCCAAAAGTTACACCAGAACCAACGGAAATTACATCGCCAGCGGAAATTAATCCAGCAGTGTTAAATGTTGCACTAGTTCCAACTCTTTCGACTTTCTTCGTACCAAGGTTGACGGTAATTGTCCCATCAGAATAAACTTTATCCTTTTTACCCCAAAGAGCCATGTTTTTTACCCGCAAAAAATCTTTTTCTAAAGATATTTATAAAATATAATTAGTCTTCCATATGAGTTTTCCACAATTCTAAAAAATATCTATCTACTTTATACAGATCTCCTTTTGGTGGTTGCTCTTCAATCCTAGACCATTCATCACAAAGATGTCTCATCTCATGTGTTATTTTATTTGGCGTAAACATTCTACCAAAGGAAGACATAGCAAAAGCATATCTCATTCTAATGCGCTGTCCCATTTCCTCCATAGGAGTCGGTTTCATAATAGTTATTCTCACCTTTTCTGTGCCCGAAATATGCGGTGGCACATATAAATGGTAGTGATCCGAAAAGTAAGACATGTGCTAAGGTCATTTAATATTTCCTGGAGATAGAGATTGAAAAATTTTAGAGCAAACATCAATGGCATAAGGTGATCCATATACACCAGAGAAGATATAGGATATACCCAACTTAGAACAATACTTCTCAAGTTCCTGACATTTTATTATGTCACTAGTACTATGATCAATAATAATATCACCCTCTTCAAGTAATGGTAGCAACTCATCAAGTGTATCTTCTGCCTTTTGCTCTGGGAGTGTAATCTGAAAGATGCCAGGAATTCTACCAGCACTAGTAAATTTTTTACCATCAGATTTAACTGCTTGGACAAGATACTCTAATGAGGTTACACATCCACTAATATATCCTGCTTCATATTGTCCACAGGCATTCTCATAGTTGGTACTACTATAACCCCAGACTTCAATACCCTTTTCAATCATACGGCGAGACATACCTTCACCAGTACGACCTAAACCAATCATTCCAACTTTCATTTAATTAACTCAATTTACATGTACAACGCCGGTCATACCAGCGCCTTGATGAGGACCACAGAAGAAATTATAGTCTCCTGCATCAGCAAATACAACGTCCTGTGATTCTCCTGGAGCAAACAATAGTGCTTCTCTAGAAAGATCTGGACGTGCCTCAACAATAATATTATGAGGAGGTAGTGATTCATTGATGAAGTGAACTGTGTCTCCTGCTGAGATTGTGATCTCATTCGGGGAGAATACTAGGTTGCCATTAGCACCCATTGATACATCGACTGCCCATGCTGGCATGGCAAAAAATAGTGTGATCAGAAGTGCAAAAAAGTACTTCATATTAATCTCAAATAACTACACTATCTATAATATTTTTGCATGATTATACTCAGATTTTGTTATGAGTTCATGACGAACTTTTAGTATTAAACACGACCAACTAGTGAAAGAACTCCATGAGAATAAAAGGTTAAAAGAATTCCCCCAAGAATAGCACTAATAATTGTAGCAGTTTTATTGTGTTTGTCAATTGCTTTATCAATCATTTCCTGACATTCTTCTTTAGTCAAAAGATTTTCAGGTTTTATTTCAGTTCTCTGGCGACTCATAAGATTCAAGTGCTTTATTTAAAAATTCAAGACGTTTCTCCCAAGTATCTCCAGAAGTAGAACCCCTACAAGGATTTATACATTGGTTGTCGGCATGTTTATTACAAACTAGTCCAGCCAAATCATGAGGGTCTCCCAACTTTCCAGTGCCTACCCAATAGTGCTGACCATTTAACCATAGTGCCCCACACTTAGGACATTCATTCCTAGTCATGGAAAAATCAGACAACTCTTTAGTTTCGTCCATAGGTTTGTGATTGAATGTTTAAGTTTTAATTATCAACAATTCCAAGCTCTAAGAGACTTATTGATTCTGCTGTCGGGATCTCTTGCAGTTTTGGCAGAAGTTAATTTTGCCTTCATACCTTTCATTCTAGCACAGAAAGATGCTCTACGTTTGTTGCCTTTCTTTTTAGATGGTGCTTTCAAATCACTACCAGGATTTTCTGCTTCATAAGACTTACGTCCTTTTTCGTTGAGTCCTCCAGATTTATTTTTACCAGATTTTTTGGTCCATGCTGCTCCTTCCGCAACTTCTGTCTCTTCATTCTTTGGACGACAATCATTTACCAGTTTACCACCTTTCATCTTCATACCCACTTTCTTATGGGTGTCCCAGCAAGGATCATTGTCACCACCATTCTTTGCTTCGGTCATCTTACCAGTTTTTTTGTAGGGAACCCCACCTTTCTTTGGATCTTCTCCCACTGGTGTCTTTTTAAGAATACCCTTCAAAAGAGGGTTGATTTTTTCATCAATATGTTCAACTTCCTCTTTCTTCATTTTTGCCTTTGTCTTTGCAAGTATTCTTGCTTTGGCAGCATCCTGTTCACTCTTAGGAATGGCAGTGACGGCACCGACTTTCTGGTCCACATCACCAGGTGCATACCCCTCCTTCTTAACACAGTTTGGATATTTCTTACCAAACATTTTTTTCATGCCTTTCTTCTCATAACCTTTCCAGCACTTCTCTTGGAATTGTTGGAAGGAGATAGAATCAAATTCGGTCTCTTCACTCTTATTACCCCAGTTGGCAGCACCAACCTTACGGCATTTTACAAGTGCTCCAGAAGCATATGCAGAAGGCCATACAGAATAACGTGACTTCACCTTATGATAACAGGCATCTTTAGATCCACTGCCTTTAGTTTTTTTATCTTTTGCTTCATCAAGTGCGCCATTAACTTCCATTGCATTCATGCGAGATTTCTTTTTTTCTTTTTCTTTAGCAACAGTTTTCAACTCCTCATATGGAGGAACAAATTTTTCTTCCTTTCTTACTTTACGATCAGTTTTTACCATAGTGGGTTTAGATGCGCCAGACTTCTTTTGTTGACCAGGATCTTCTCTTCTCTTTGCTGCCTGAGCAGCAACTCTTTCTTTCTTAGACATACTTGCCCTTTTAGAAGAAGAAACACATTTAGGAATACCTTCACCGGGTTTGTCACTTGCACAGGAATCTCCTGTCACAACATTGACCCATCCTTTTTTGCCACCTTTTGATTTAGATTTACCAAACCAATCACGCAGACCTTCTTCCTTAATGTGTTTCTTGTTCATTTTTTACTCTTTACGTGCGTTAATTGATTTGGTTACGACTTCAAGAAGTTGATCATCCATATCAGTTTTGGTCAACTTAACTGCCTTAGCAAGAATAACAAGACAGATCTCAACCATTTTCTCACCCAGTTCTTCATTTTCTGGAATTTTAGATACTGCATCTTTAATGATTTTGGATGCTAATGGTAGTAGGAATGCAAGCATGGTAAATCTCAATTACTAATACTATATATTCTCCAAAAACTCTTTAAGAGATTTTTTCTCAGGAAGACCTTTATGTTTAGTAGATGCAAAGTCTTTCACATCTTTTTTCTTCATATCGGCAGCTGCCTTTGCAGTCTCAGGAGTCGTCGGTGCCATTTCTCCTTTTTGGATGGCACGAACTATTCCAAAGAACTTCTGTTGCTTTTGTGATACTGCAGGCATTACTTTTTCTTAGTATCAATAATGGCACCCTGTCCATGCTTGGCACGGATACTTGCCTTTACTTTCTCAATTGCAGACATACCATCATACTTTGGTTTTTTCTTACCAAATGTATTTGGTGTGTTACTAACTGGTTTATTGTAACGGTTGTTGCCATCAACACCACCACGTTCCATACGACGATCCTTCATAGCATCGGATGCTTCCTCATCAATCTCATTACCTTTTGGTTCATAAGACATCTTGAGACCCATTGCTCTCAACTTGTTCCTAACCATATTGACCTTTGTAGGCATACTTCTGTAATCATCAGTATCTTCTTTTTCTTTTTTGGAAGAAGGTTCGGGAGGACACTCACTTTTTCCATGAACGGAACATTCTGTTCCTTCATGAGTATGAGCACATCCTGCTTTCTCAGAAATCTGCTCACCTTCTAATTCGGTATGAGCAACAATATCAGCACCAGCACCCTGACGAACTGCCTGCATCTTGCTCTGGAGAATCTTTCTCTTAACCATTCTAACTCTCTTTTCTGCAGAACTCTCTTTGGTCTTTTCTGCAGATGTATCCTCTCCAGGTTTCATCTCCTCGGATTGAGTTGGATTGATGATGATTTTATTCTTCCCTTTCATCACATCAATCTTCTTGGTATTTGCCTCAGGATTATCATCCTCAACATTTACCTCATGAATAAATTCTTCCTTTGCGGTCTCCTTCTTTTCTTCTTCACCCTTTCCTTTACCGACAGGTTTATCATATGAATCACCATATCCGGTCATCTCAACAGAAGAGATTCTAGGGTCTGCTCTTAACTGACTAATCTTTTCACGATCTGCCATTCTGACATAAGTCTTACCGGTTGATTTATCGGTGACTCTAACTTTATATTTCGTATCCTTCATCTCCTCCTGAACGATGTCAGTCACCTCATATGCGACATTTCCATCTGCATCTTCCAACTGAGTTTTCTTGGCAAAGACTTTCAGAAGTGCATTGACGACAGATTCATTGACAGTATCAGATACATCAACTAGATCGTATGCTTCTCCGACAAGCATCTTTTTTGCCATTACTTTGACAGGACCAGGAGCAGGAGACTTACCCAGTTGCTGCATGTAAGCACGCTTCAAAGATGCGGCATCAGATTTCTGACCATCCTTAAATTGTCCCTTCACTTTGTAGCGAACATCATAAGCAAGTTGTCTTGCAGCTTTCCTTACTTTATCAACAGCACCACCTGGTTGTTGCGTATTTGGTTCTTCAGATATTGTGTTACTCATTTGGAAACAAACAAATAGTTACTTTTTTCTATACTTATTTATGAATTGTTTTCCCCAGTCACTTCCAGGAACCAAAGACTTCACATATTTAAAGTGTGCATCAGTTCCAATAAGTCGTTGATCGGCAGGAACACCAGAAATCTTAGTGTCCTTTTGTTCGTTTATGCCAACCACAGTTCCTTTTAAATCTTTCTTAAAAACATTCTTTGCACGAGCATTAATTGCTGCTCTATCTTTGGGTGCAACATTAGGCATTTCTTTCTTGGATTCCATAACATCCTTAATCCAGGACTTAAACATAATGTTATCCTCTGTGACACAGATTAGATAATTAGTGCCTCTACGAATAATTCTACCAACCAGTCCATGATTTAAATTTTCAACAATTTCACCAAGGTTGAATATATTCTTTTTGATATAATTTTCACGAAGATTCTTCCAATCAAATATAGGAGAGATTTCCCACATGTTCCATCCTTCAGAAACATTCATCGCAAGACGAATATTATTAAACATTTCCTTTGCTGCCTTCTTAGACATTGAGGAGGGAATACCTTTATAGAATGCATCAAAATTGTTTTCTACTGCTGCCTTTCTTTGTTTTGATGCAGACATTCCTTCTACATCATCAGAGTCAGGATCACGATCACCGGCAGAGCGAACCTCTACATTATCAAACTGATACATCTTGCCATTATAATTGTTGACCAATTTGTCAAACTCTTTTTGGCGATCAGCACCACCAACGATTCTCACATTGGTATATCCATCCATGTGTGCTTTCTTCAGCACATCAAAGATAGTTCTATTCTGGGGATCATTGACAATTCTCTCACTGTGCTGAGGGAACATCTGTCTCATGATAGAAACTTTAGTATCAGTATCTAATGGATTCTTTTTGGGATCCTGACTACGCGATGGAACAATAACATAGTCACCATCATCGGATGACTTGGATACTGTATCTAAAAGTTTTTCATGTCCGGTGGTAGGAGGATTAAATCTACCAAAGGCAATCGTCAAAGTTCCTTTTGTCTTCTCAACTTCGGGTGGTTCTAATACTACAGGAGTATTAGGATCTTTTTGTGGTTCTTGTTCCGGTGCTGCTGATGCCTGTGCTGGTTCCTCTGGTGCGGCAGCAGGTGCCGATGATGTTGCAGATAAATTCTTTTCTTTATCAGTCTGTGGCGGATCTTGCTTTCCTACTCTCTGACGCTTATTGAAAAATTTTAGTGTGCCCTTTTCTGTCTTTGCAACAAACTCTCCCTTATTATCATACCATCCACCATGACCATCAGTCTTTAATCCAAGACGGGTGGCTTGTTGAACAGCAGTACTCTCACGCAGAAATTGAAAGAAAGACTTCATTTACTTAATTGTTCTATTACTTCTTGTTCATGTGCTATGAGGTATTTAAGCATACTATCCCTCATAATAATATATTTATTCTTAACCTTATCTGGCGATTTTGATTTTACTTTATCATGATATGCCATAAAGCAATGATAAAGAAAATCATTATATCTTTCCCGCTCATTTTTTTTCTTTGATTTGAAAGATTTTACTAGTTCTTTTATTTCAGATTTCATTGCAATTTATAATAAACAGATGACTTATCAGACTGAGAAGATGCATAGAGATAAATCTCTTTCATTGCCATATCTGGATCTTTACATTTTGTCAACCAATCTAAAAATCTCAAACCAGCGAGTTTACTATACCTCCAAGATTTATCTTGGAGAGCAATCTGTGCTTTATTATTTGCCTCTGCTTTTTGAGACTTATCAAATTTAGTTGCACTATAATCTTTCAATAATTTATAAATTTCATCTGTGATGTCTTCTTGTGCTTTTGATTTTCCTGGAGCAGATTCTGCCCATGTTGGAATTTTAAACTGAGAGATGTTTGTAAATCCAGCATTTTTCAAAAGTTCAATAAGAACTGCACCCTGAATTTTTCCTTGAGCAGCAGACTTTCCTTTTAGTTCTAACTTCCAATCTCCTTTTGAAGACCCACCAAAATTTCTTGCTTGAAATTTTTCAAACTGGCCAGGTCCATAATAAAGATAGACATCCATAGAGGATAAAAAAGTAAGATCATATTTTTGAAAGTTTGCCTTTTCGTTTGCCTTTCTAACTGCAGCAGGTTGATTGTTCTTAATATCCATTCTTGGATCACCCTCAATCTTTTTGAGAGAAATACCAATTAAAGATTTATCATTAAATCTTTGAAGAAGTGCATTATTCAAACAATCTATAGTATTCTCTCCATCCAAATGTGTTTTAATCTTTCTCCTCTCTCCTGCCTTTATCATCCAAATATCAGCAGGATTCCACTTGTCTTCTGATGAAAGATTAGTTTGCCCCTTTACTCTACCAAATGCCTTTTTGATTGCTCCATCATCAATGAGTTTATCACCTCTTACAAACACATATTTTCCAGGACCAACCTTTTCATAAATTTCATTTGCACCTTTACGAGACCCCTCTTTCCATTCCTTTGGAAGTCCCATAATATCTTCCAATTTCACTCCAGGAGAAGAAGTATATCTCATACCACACTTAAGATCTTCCTCAGTGTAAATTTCTTTATCTCCACAATAATATCTCATAGCAGCATATACACACTGTGCTGCTTCTTGAATCGCTGTTGCTGCAGATCCACCCCCAGATCCCTTTGATCCATTTGGTTTTACGAGAATTCTAATATATTTTTTCGTATCACCAATCAAATATACATCTAATTCCGTTTCTTTTGCCAAAACTTCAGCGACAACTCCATCACCATCAAGAGACGCTTGAATATTAGCAGCTGCTGTCACCCGCTTTGCTTGTGGTACATAGACCACCATCTCGACAACTTTCTTTGCTTTGGGTTTCTCATTGACATTCTTAACATCAAAAAGATAGTAAGAATAATCTTCTCCACCCAATGCACCCATGACTTTTTCAAAAGTCTTCACTGCATCTTGAGGAATTGTAATTGCCATAGGAATACGCTCCACCGACTTTCATTTTATCTTATTTAGAGTCTTGTTGCAATTCTTTTTTGATTTCTTTTTTTAGGTTTTCGCGATCAGCAGTATCTGCCTGTCTTTCTTGTTGAGCACCAGCAGTTTTTGCTTTAAATTTTTGCAGTTGCTCACTAGACCTTTGCTTCATTGCCTGACGACGCTGCTCAATATCCTCAGAGAAATTCCGATAGGACTTCATCATGGCATTTTTGCTCCTGACTTATGGCGTTCGGTGCCCTTCTCATCAGTATATGATTCTTTCTCCTTTCTAGCAGTTACATAACCTACACCAGGAACTACACCAGTCTTACCAGCAGCTCTGGCAGCATTTCTGTCTGCTGCTCTTTGTGCTGCTCTCTTACGATTTTTGTCATAAGAACTCATTGCTTCTTCTATAGCAGCAATTTCTTGTTCGGAGAACAATCCGGTTGCTTCCAGTTCTTCTTTTCTCATCTTAGTTCTACTGTCCATTGCCATGCGGCGTTTGAACTGTTTATCTGCTTCCTTTTTATCACCTTGATGTTGAGCACGTTGATCATTATCATATGCATTTCTCTTTGCCCTATCAACACGCAGTTTGCGCTCAGGAGTCATTGGTTCATATCCTTCTGTCTCAACTTCTTCATTTTCAAAAACCTGATCCAAGTAAGTCTTGGAAATATCATTCAGATGAACTTGCTCTTTGGCAATTGCATTACCGATTGCCTTACGACGATTCTTCAAATACTTATCTGTTTTATCTTTCTTACCATCATTATTAATATCTTCATCTTCCTGACCAACAGGATCTAATTTTGCTTCCTTTTTAAATTGTGGATGATCATCCAATTTCATACCACGCTTCTTCTCAAGACGCTTCTTCTGCTCCTCAGAATCATTTCCTCGGATATTCATTTTAGCATATGCTTCTGCAATACTATTAAGTTCTTTGGAGTTCATTTTCCAGACAAGACAATTCGTATAAAGATATTTATAATTAATCTTCCATTGACTTTAAATACTCTTTTTCTGTTTGATAGGGAACTATCTTACCAGTATAATGTTTCCATCCTTCTTGAATATCGGGAACTAACCATTGGTCAACACGATAACAATATTTCCAGTTCACAGGTTGTATACAATTCATAACAACTACAGTCCAAAATGCTGTAGCATAATTAAGAATCGTATGCATTAGAATACGAAAGTTGTGAGTGCTGCATACCCGATCAGTATAACACACAACCTAGAAAGCACAGTATAGTATTTCTTAATTGGTGTGCCGAAATACTGTTGTCCGACCATCAGACACTTGTGAGCGGGTGAGATTAAGTAACCCGAATACTCCGTGCAAAGGAACCATACCAGATAATTAGGTCCAAAGATTGCTACAAGAGCAGAGGTCATACCAGCATACTTACCAGATGAACCCATGATGTAAGCAGCAACCATAGCAACTAAAGAAGCAGGAATAAGCATCCCAGGCGTTGCTGCGTTGAGATACTCCATCACTGGTCCTTTGACCAGTCCTACCACACCACCAAGAGCAAGGACAAGAGTAGCAACAATGGCAAACTTACCATCCAACCACTTGCCCCATTTCCAATCCTTGAAAACAATGGAATAGTAGATTGCCATTCCAAGGAACCAAGGGAAGAAAAAGATTGCCCCACCTTTACCTGTATTCAATAG
>Ga0208298_1000083_pt1 | contig 41797 bp, 51 predicted proteins | sample 14BtaG_FD_184088 | JGI IMG/M metagenome (GOLD analysis project Ga0208298, IMG submission 184088) | Marine viral communities from the Subarctic Pacific Ocean - 14B_ETSP_OMZ_AT15311_CsCl metaG (SPAdes) (version 2) | ecosystem: Environmental > Aquatic > Marine > Oceanic | place: Pacific Ocean... | reverse complement strand
TGCAAGTGTGCATGGAGGTATTTCTTCTTTTGATAATAATGGATTTAGCATTATGTCAGGAAGTTCTGATGATTTTTTGAATAACAATGGAACTCCTTATGTTGCCTGGTGTTGGAAAGCAGGTGGTCCAGCAGCATCAAACAGCGATGGGGATATCACATCACAGGTGAGTGCTAATCAGGATGCCGGATTTAGTATTGTTTCTTATAGTGGTGTTGCAGCATCTGATTCATCAACTAATAGTGGGAATCCTTGGACTATTGCACATGGCCTCGGGCAAAAACCTGGGTTCATGATTTTCAAAAACAGGTCATCAGCACATGGTTGGTATATTTATCACCAAAGTCTTGGAGCAACTAAACACCTTTTGTTTAATACTGCAGCTGAGGCAACTGGGACAGTATTATTCCGTGATACTGAACCAACATCTGATTTTATTAATGTTGGTGGATGGGATGTTATTAATAGAACTGGTCAGAATTACATTGCCTACTGCTGGGCAGAAATAGAAGGTTACAGTAAGTTTGGAAGTTATGTTGGAAATAATAATGATGATGGTCCTTTTGTATATTGTGGATTTAAACCTGCTTGGGTATTAATTAAAAAGACAAATGGGTCTGGTAATGAAAACTGGAGATTATTTGATTCTTCAAGATGCCCAACTAACCAAAACAATAAACATCTTCTTCCAAGTTCCAGCTCAGCGGAATCAACTGAAACTGGAATGGATTTCCTATCTAATGGATTTAAATTGAGAGATAATGATGCTCATCAGAATCAAGATGGAACAACATACATCTTTATGGCATTTGCTGAGTCGCCATTCCAAACTGCTAACGCTAAATAACTAAAAATAGGTAATGTCAATACTTCGCACGTATAATTTACAAAATCCCGATTCCGCAGGAAATAATATTGAGTTAACTCAAAATGGTGGAGCGATTGTATCTGGTGTATCAACATTTGTTAGTAGTTTAACTGCACAGAGTGGTATTAGAGTAAGTTCTGGTTCTTCTATTGGTATCGGAACTGATAATCCAACAGCAGAGTTAGAAGTAGCAACAAGTGTTGATGGTGAAGCAACATTAGCAACATTCAAAAATACAAGTGGCGGTGGAACGAATGAAACTGTTGATATAAAACTTGGTCTTCAGAATAGTCTTGCATCTAATGTAATTCTTCGTGCAGGAAAAGAAGGAAACCATAGTTCAGGTCCTGCTTGTGATAACTTCTTTTCCATTCATACGACATTAGATAATACCTCGTCAGAAAAACTTCGTATAACTTCTGGTGGGTTGCTTGGAGTAGGAACAAATAATCCTGATAGAATGCTATCCGTTAGTGATCAAACTAATGGAAATCTTGCAAGATTTATAGGTCCAACCAATAACCTCTTCATAATGAATAACAGGTCTGGAATTATAGACCTTAATAGTAGCGGAACAGGTGATCATCTTTGCTTAGGCACACAAAATATAGAAAGAATTCGTATAACTTCTGGTGGTGAAGTTCAAATTGCTAATGGTAACCTAAAATTCTCAACAGCAGGAACTGGTATTGACTTCTCTGCCACTACTGATAGTTCAGGAGCAATGTCTTCTGAAGTCTTAGATGATTATGAAGAAGGCACATTTACACCAAAATATACAACTTCATCAGGTGGTGATTCTGGTATAACACACTATGTTCAGAGTGGAACTTATGTCAAAATTGGTAAACTTGTATACATTGAAATAACATTGGCTACATCAGATTGGTCTTCTGGTGTAGATGGTGATATTTTAATTCAAAATCTTCCATTTACTATGAAAGATTCTACTGTTGGTTCATTTAATATCTCATTTAGAAGAGAATGGAATACTAATATCGGAGAAAATCTCCTAGGAAGATTTAATAAGTTTGGTAGTACTACTGCGAGTATAAAATTTTATAAAAACGATACTACTAGTGGTAGCACAATATCAGTAATCCACACAGACTTTATGGATGGGAGTCATGAGAACTATGTCTATGGTTCTGGTTGGTATCAAGTACCATAAACATCATAAATAACTAAAAAACTAAGATGTCTACGATTAAGGCAAATATAATTGATTCTACTACTTCATCTACGGAGTTTAAGGATACAATCACTGCCAATGGTGATAAGCAGTGGGTAGACTCTTATGGTGTGATTAAAACCAATCGCACCACCATTTCTGAAGATGTAACTATCCCAGCAGATACCAATGGTCTTTCATCAGGACCAATTGTAATTGCTGAAGGTAATGAGGTCACTGTGAATGGGGAGTGGGTGATTGTATGACAAGATTAATTGTCAATACTATTCAAACACAATCAGGAGACACTCTTGATTTTAAAGATGTTATCTCTGCAAATAGAGCAAATCAATGGGTTGATACCTTTGGTATTATCAAAGCAAATAAACCAACAATTGATGAGAATGTGACAATCCCAGTAGGAACTAATGGACTTAGTGCTGGAACAATTACTGTAAGTGACGGGTATACCGTTACAATTCAAGGAGTTTGGAGAATCATATGACTAGTAAAATTGTAGTTAATAATATTGAAGCAGATTCTGGTATTAGTACCGTTGCTTTTAATAATCAAATTCGAGTTGGATCTGCAACCACAATACATTCAACTGGTATTGACTTAGGTAGTGGGAATATAACATCCCATAATATTAATTCGACTGGCATCGTTACTGCTACTAGTTTTGTTGGACCTGTAACTGGTGATATAACTGGAAATATTACCGGAGATGTAACTGGAAATATCACAGGTAATATTACTGGTAATACTTCTGGAACTGCTGGTGGATTAACTGGCACACCAGACATCAATGTTCAGAATATTACTGGTGTTGCTGCAACCTTTACCGGGAATGTTTCTATTGCAGGAACACTTACTTATGAAGATGTAACTAATATTGATTCTATTGGTATCATTACCGCACAGTCAGGTATTAAAGCATCAGGTGATGAATCCACTTTTAATAGTAATGTTGGTATTCAAACCAATGATATAACTAATAGTGATCTTGTAGGAGCAGGAAACTCTTTTGTTGGTCTATATATTGGTGATGGATTCTTAGCATTCAGCACATCGTTAAATAGACCTGATGGATATTATATTACAACAAGTATTAATGCACTCAATGCTGGACCAGTCACTCTTGGTTCAACGATGACGCTTGACGGAACCTGGGTAATTGTATAAGGAGGTATTATGGGAACTCTTAATGTAGCAAACTTATCTTTAGACGGAACTATTACTGCTGATGCTGCTGTCATCACAGATGGTGTTGGATTGGTTTCTATTCAATCATTTACATCATCCGGAACTTGGACTAAACCAGCAGGGGTTAGAAGAATTCGTGTTTTTGTGACTGGTGGTGGAGGTGGTGGTGGATCACACAACTCCGACGACGCACAAGGTGGTGGAGGTGCTGGTGGAACTGCAATTGAAATAATTGATGTTACTTCTGTATCCAGTGTTACTGTTACTATCGGAGGTGGTGGATCTGGTTCAGTTGGTAATGATAGTAATGGTGGTAGTAATGGAGGAACTTCATCATTTGGATCTTACTGTTCTGCAACTGGTGGTGCTAGACCAATGGACTGGGGAATTGGTGGAGTTCCTGGCACAGCAACTGGTGGTGATATAAATCTAATTGGTGGTGGTGGAGTTTGTGGAATTATTGATGGTTATAATAATGAAGAATCTGGTGGAACTGGTGGATCTTCATATTGGGGTGGGGGTAACCACGGAGGTTCCCATTGGGATCCAAGAGATGAAAATGCTGGAGCACCAGGAAGTGGTGGGGGTGGAACTCATGCTACTAGTAATAATGCTGGCAGTGCTGGTATGCCAGGTATCGTAGTTGTAGAGGAGTACAGGTAATGAAAGCACTTATTTTTAACGACAAAGTAGTTGATGTTCAACCAACTGAATTTGATGTTCATTCATCTATGACTTGGGTGGACTGTCCTGATGATTGCCAAATGGGTTCAGAATATCGTGATGGTGCAATCATTCCAATTCCAGGTCCGACTGATGCTAGAAGACTTGAGCAGTTAAGAATGCAGAGAAATAAAAAATTAAGAAAGAGTGATTGGACACAGAATAGAGATGTTGTTCTTTCTAATGATTCTGAATGGGCAACATATCGTCAAGAACTGAGGGATATTACAAATACTTATCAGAATGTTGATGATGTTGTCTGGCCAACAGAACCAGCATAAATAATGGCATATAACATACAACTATGAAATACGATATTCCAGCAGCATTACAAAAACTTACACCAGGAGCAGAATGGGTGCTTCGTGGTGGTGAGTATTCTGGTTTGGAATGGATTAAAGGAAACGGTCATGATAAACCAACCGAAGAAGCATTGACTGCAAAGATTGCTGAACTTGATGCTGCAGAAGCAATGAAACTTCTACGCGAGGAGAGAGATCGTAGAATTACAAAGTCTGATTGGAGAGCAAGTTCTGATCTTACATTATCTTCTGAGTGGTCAACCTATCGTCAGGCACTGAGAGATCTTCCTGCTTCTGTAACTCCAACCCTCGATTCTAGTTATGAATTGGATATGACTTCTGTTACTTGGCCCACTGAACCTTCTTGATATGGCATCCGAACTTAGAGTAGATAGAATAATTCCAGTTAATGGCGTCCCGACTGGTGGTGGGGGTGGTATTATACAAGTCGTTTATACAACACTTGAAAGTAATGTTTTTGCTTCGACTTCTAGTTTTACTGACAGTGGCATAGAAGCAACTATTACACCAACTAGAAGTGATAGTAAAATTTTTTGTATGGTTACGCAAGGAAGTTATATGGGTGGTCAGGTTGATGGTCAATTTGAATTTGAAATATTAAGAGATTCGACACAAGTTTTTATGTATCTTTATGGTGCATTTAAAAGTTCTGATGAATATAAATCTTCTGCACAGCACATGCAGGTTTTAGATTCTCCAAATACTACCAATGCGATAACGTACAAATTACGAGCAAAACGAAATAGTGGTAGTGATAACATTGCTTTTTATGGTGCATCTGGTCAGTCTTTAAACTTTAATAGTATGACACTTATGGAGGTCTCTGGATAATGTCAGAATTAAGAACAAATAAAATTTATCCAAGAGATGGACTACCTGCTGGCGCGAGTGGTGGTATTATACAGGTTGTAGAGGCATTTGATTATACTAAGTCATCCGTCACGTCAGCTACTATGATTGACACTGGTTTATCTGCTACTATAACTCCAACTAGTTCTTCTAATAAAATTTTAGTTTATGTAAGTCATAATGCATACAAAACTGGAACCAATAATTATTTGCTACTAGCACTGTTTTGTAATCACAGTGGTTCGTATACCAATATTGGATTTATTGATGATTTAATTGCTTATAGTGGTAGCACTGGTAGTATGAGTCACAGACCAAATACTATGATTTTACATTCACCTGCAACGACATCAGCAATTACTTATAAAACTCAATGTTATATTTCTGGTGGGGGTACAATCTCACTTAATGCTGATTCTAGTAGTGGCAATGAACGATCTAGAGCTTCTATGATTCTTATGGAAGTCTCTGGTTAATATCATAAATACAAATAAAAGAAGTCATATAAATGGCATTTACCAAAATTGTTGCTGCTGGAATTAACACAGGTAGTAGTTATACCTTTCAAGATCTGAATACCGTTGGTATTGTAACTGCAGGAACAGTTCAAGTTGGTGCTGCTACGACAGTGCATACCACTGGTATTGACTTAGGTAGTGGAAATATAACCTCACACAATATTAATTCAACTGGTATTATTACTGCCACTGGTTTTGTTGGACCTGTAACTGGTAATGTAACTGGTAATACCTCTGGAACTGCTGGTGGTTTAAGTGGTTCTCCTAGTATTACAGTTGCTGATATTACAGCATCAGGAAATGTTTCTATTGCAGGAACTTTAACCTATGAAGATGTAACTAATATTGATTCCGTTGGTGTTATTACTGCCCGACAAGGTTTAGATACTCCTACGAACCTAGTATTAAGAACTGGTGGTAGTGAGAGACTTCGTATAACTTCTGGTGGTTCGGTTGGCATCGGAACTAATAATCCACAAAAAACTCTCCATGTAAATTCTTCTGCTGATAATTCATTTGGTATTGTTAGAATATCTGGAAAAAATAGAGGTGGTCAACTTGAGTTTTGTACAGATGCAACTAAAACTGCTGGCATATACAGTCCTACCAGTTCAAATGAATTAGTTTTCTTCACTAGTTCATCAGAAACAGAAAGACTTCGTATAACTTCTGGTGGTGATGTAGTAGTGAAAACTTCTGGAACAATGTCAGTTGGTAAATTTGTATTTCAAGAGGGAACTGATGATGCTTTTAGTTTTAGAACAACTGGAGCAAATGGAGCATTTGAAATATATGATGAATATGATAATCAGTCAAGGTTACATATAAACACAAGTGGTAATGTTGGAATCGGAACTGATAATCCAACAGAATTTGTATATTTAAATAAAAGTGGGGATTATAAATTACATTTACAGTCTGCAGATTCTGATAATGTTGGTGTTAGACTGTGGTCAACAAGAAATTATATTATACAAACAGGTCCTGCTGTTAATGATGGAATTAGAATATATGATGAAACTTCTGGTAGTGCAGGAGAAAGACTTCGTATAAAATCTAACGGAGTAGTTCAAATTGGTGATGCTGGTCTCGGATCTGACAATGGTGACAGAAAACTTGACATTATTGGAAGCGGGAATGGGCAGGCAGGATTACTTATTGCCAATAATGCTACATCTGCTTCAGGAACTTGTGATATTTCTTTTGCTCCATCCAATAAAATTACAGGAGCACAAATTTTTTGCGAAGCACAGGAAGACTTCTCTACAGGTGCTAATAGAACTGCTGATTTAACGTTTATTACTAGAAAGGATGGGACATTATCAGAAAAACTTCGCATCACATCAGGTGGTTCAGTTCGTGTAGGAGAGGATGGAACATTTACTGCGGATACAGGTGCTGATGAATTAGTTATAGGTTCTGCTAGCAATGGTGTTAACCGAGGTATGACTATATTAAATCATACTGGTTCAGATGGAAGGATCTGTTTTGCTGATTCAGGAGATTCTGATGCTGGAATGATTAAATATTCGCATGGCTCAAACGTAATGCAGTTTTTTGTAGAGAGTTCTGAAAAACTTCGTATGACTAATGGTTCGCAAATTATTGCAACCTCGTCAGAAGATTTTTATTCCAGAGGATTTTTCTTTAATGTTGATGGTAATTCATCTAACATTCAGTATAATCTGTTTAATCTTGGCAATCTTAGTGCTGCTGGAACAAGACCTGGTTATAGGCACGTTGGTGGTATGTGGATAGTTCTAGGAACTGTGCCATGTGATAATACCTACCGCACTATGCTTACTAGTTTTAGTGGTTCTAGTGGAATGCTCCATGGATATTGTGGAGATGCATCATCCAGGAATATCTTCCAATATCAATGGAATGTTACTAGTCCTGCATATGGTGTAAGTCCTTTCTCACAGAGATTTAATAATGGTTCTTGGAACACTGGTTCAGTGGCTTTGCAAATCGCAACTAATGGTTCTAGTTACGATTTGCAAATAAAAGCAACCAGTCACTATAGCTCTTCTAATAATGCATCATTTAGAATCATATTTAACACCTATTACTAAAAAATTATGGCTTACTGTATAGAAGTAAAAACTGGAGACACCTGGGAATTAAAAGACTGGGCACACTCAAAAATCCCTACTGAAGAAAAAGCAAATGCAAGAAAAACTCAACTTATAGATGAGGGAGAACATGTTGCTGATGAAGTAAGAGTAGTTGTAGACACTACAGATGCTTCACCTCTTGATCCAGAGATTCCAGGAAATACTTGGGAATGAATCGGGGCCATAAATACAAAAAAGACTAAGCAATAATGGCGCTTAATAAACTTACAAGGATTGGAAATTCTGGTTTTGGGACTGATACCAGTATTAATACCACTGGTATTGTTACTGCTGCGTCATTTAGTGGTGATGGTTCTGAACTAACTGGTATTACTGCAGTTGGATCTGGTGTTGTTGTTCGGGAAGAAGGATCAAACGTAGGAACAGCACAAACAATAAACTTTATTGGAACTGGAGTTACTGCCACAATTTCTGGTGGAGTTGCAAGTATTGAGATTACTACTAGTGGTGGAGGAGGGGGTGGTCTCTCTGATATCGTTTCAGACACTACTCCACAACTTGGTGGCAATTTAGATCTTAATAGTAATAATATAACTGGAACAGGTAATATTGATGTCACTGGTGATGCAACTTTCAGTGGTGATTTGGATGTTGATGGGCATGTTAATCTCGATAATGTAAGTGTTGCTGGCGTTTCTACATTTACTGGAACAACAGAAGTCAAAAACGCATCATTCGAAGTTACAAATTCTAGTGCATCAGGTCAGTATTTACAAATAACTCAAAATGGTGATGCTTCATTAAATCTAGACAAGGTTGGTGATGGTGCCTTTTATATTAGAGGAAATAACATATACCTCAAGAATGATGGAAGTAATGAAACTTATGCTGGTTTTGAAGCAAATAGTAGATCATTTTTAAATTATGATGGTTCTACTAAAATTCAAACCACAAGCACCGGTGCTATTGTAACGGGAACATTAGTTGCTACTGCAACCACCACAACTAGTGTAACTACTGCCGATGAATCATCAGACACCTCATGTTTCCTCTTGTATTCAACGGAAGCAACGGGTGATATTGCACCAAAAACTGGAAGTAATTTAACATTTAATTCTTCTAGTGGAACATTAACTGCATCAACATTTGTTGGTGATGGATCTGGATTAACTGGTATTGTTGCATCTGGATCTGGTGTTATCGTAAGGGACGATGGATCTTTAGTTGGAACTGCAGGAACAATTGATTTTGGAACTAATGTTGCTGTTTCTCCAATTTCTGCTGGTGTTGTAACAGTTACTGCAGCAGCAGGAACAATTGCTGGTATCAATACTTCTGGAACTACAGAACTCAATAACCTTAATATTGCTGGTGTTGCAACTGCAAATAGTTTCAGTGGCAATAGTGGTTCTTTCTCCAGTTTGAATGGTGGTGTAAATATTGGATTCCATGTTGATGGTGGGGCTCCTGTAATGTCCCTTCATGTTGAAAATGATGGAGAGGTATCAGTAAACACCACACTAAAAGTTGGCACTGCTATCACAATGAGTAGTGGTATTATTACAGCAACAACTTTTAGTGGTTCTGGTGCAAGCTTAACCAACCTTCCTGCAGCAAACATAACAGGAACACTTCCAGCAATTAGTGGTGCTAACTTAACTAACTTAGATGCATCTGATCTTGATTCTGGAACTATCCCTGATGCCAGATTCCCTGCTACTCTGCCTGCAATTAGTGGTGCTAATTTAACTAACTTACCATCGAGTGGGAGTGGCATTTCAACAGCATTTACTAATGTTCAGGCAACTTGGAGTGTTGGTGGAGATACTGGTGGATATACATTTACTGGACCAGGGCAAGATGGAGCAGAGCAAAATCCTGATATCTATCTGGTAAGAGGACAAAAATATAGATTCATCAATTCCACTGGCAGTGGTCACCCATTTGCAATCCGTGTAAGTAATGGTGGTTCAGCATATACTGATGGTGTTTCTGGTTCTCAGAGTGGAACTCAGGACTTTAATGTTCAGCACGATGCTCCTGTAAGACTGTATTATCAATGTACAATTCATGGTGGAATGATTGGTAACATCTACATTGTAGGTGCTTCTGATTGGAGAATGACTGATGTAACCACTGCTCAAACTCCAGAAATTTATACTAATAGAGATGTTAGTATAGGAACTGCTAATCCTGGAAATGCAAATTTAGCAGTTGTTAGTGCTACACAGGCAGCATTTTCCATTGGTCAGAATACAGATGGATCTGGTGCTAATCATCTTGGAATTTATTATGGTACTGGTCTTGGATCACCAGCTGGAGCAGACGTATTCACCTCTAATGGTAATATGAGTTTCTGGGTTGATGGAGCTGGAGGTAGCGGGTCATCAATTGAATTTGGAAAGGGTTTTGGTGCTGCTGCTGGTGGTGCTAACTGGATGACTATTAATTCGAGTGGTTTAGTTGGTATTGGAATTACTAATCCAGAGAGATTATTATCAATAAAAGGATCAAATGCAATGATCCAATTAGAAGGATCTGGAGGAAATGGTAAGCAATGGTCTATTATAAGTTCTGATGATGTAACTGGTGCTGCAGCAGCTTCTGGACCAGGAAATTTTGTGATTTACGATGATAGCTCTGGTGGATTGGGTGATGTTCTAACACTAACTGGTGTTGGTGGTAGTATGGGTTTGGGAACTCAAGATCCTGGTGCAAAACTTCACGTTTCTGGTGGTAATATTAAAGTTGATAGTGGATATGGTATTGACTTCTCCGCAACATCTAATAGTTCAGGGTCAATGACTTCTGAACTATTAGATGATTATGAGGAAGGCACTTGGGAGCCGACATTTGCTTCAAGTAATGGTGCCTTTAGTTCCGTTACATATCATGGGGATACTGGCGGACGATATATAAAGGTCGGAGCAGTAGTTCATGTCCAAGGATGCTGTAGATGCACTTCTATTGATACATCTAATCGATCCGCAAGCGATACTTTGTGCATTGGAGGACTGCCGTTTCTTAATGCATCAAGAAGTAACGGCGATAATGCAGATAGCGTTGGGAGCGGTAGATGTGTTGTTTGGGGCGGTGGTGCCAATCATCCGCACGCAATACAATCTCGGCAAAATGCTACTATCTGCAATTTACTCAATTACGAAATAGATTCAGTTTGCAATACTAATAGGGTCGATTCAGCATCTAATGGTATGATGTTTCAATTTAGCCTTACATATACAACGACATAATTGAGATAGATAAATATCTCTGCCTAAACCTGTTTAGTTCGGAGGATTATCCTAGTGGCACTTACTGAAAAATTTGAAACACAAAACACTTCCCTTGAGGCATGATTAACCGCACTTGGAGGTTGATGATAAATAACATGCCACTCCTTAAATCGGTTTGATTTATATTCATAAATACAAATAAAAAGTAGATAATGGCAAAGATTAGAATTAATGGAGACAGCAGTGGATATGTTGAAATTGCCGCACCTAATGCAGCAAATAATAACACATTAGAAATTGGTTCTGGCACAAAAATTTTAACTAATCATAATTTGAATGTTGGTAATATTGGAATCGGGACTGCATCCCCAGATTATCTAACAACAATTGCTGCTGGATCTGGTAATACAAAATTAAATCTCAAGAGACTTAACGCCGCAGCAAATGAAAATGCTTTTGGTAGTCTTTTCTATACCAATAGTGATGGAACAGATGTTGCATCTGTAAGAGCACATAGAGAAAGTGCAGCAGATGATGCATACTTAGGTCTTGGAACTCGTAATGCTGGTGGATCATTAACAGAAAGACTTCGTATAAATTCTGCTGGTCTGGTTGGTATCGGAACTGATAATCCACTAAACGGTTTAGATGTTAATCAGAGTGAGGGAAGATTAAGAGTTAATAGATTTAGTCATCTGCTAATGCAGAATACGAATGACTCGACAACTGATTATTGGGGAATTTCTGCGAGAAATGGTGGAGAACTTGATATTGGATATGGAACTCCTGACGGCAATAGTCTTATAGGTGGAGATAAACTTACTATAACTTCTGCTGGTCATACGTTACCAGGTGCAGATGCCACACAAGATCTTGGTTCAGCAACTAAGCGTTGGGCGAACATCTACTCTGCTGACCTTCAACTATCTAATGAGGGTGCTGCTAATGATATTGATGGAACTTGGGGAAAATATACAATTCAAGAAGGTGAGGATGACCTCTTCCTAATAAATAGAAGAAGTGGTAAGAAGTATAAATTCATACTTCAGGAGGTAAGCTGATGTCACCAATATTTGTAGGTGGAAGAATAATTTTAGGTTCATTATCTTCGCAACCAACAGGAATCACAACTACTACTGGATCAGAGTATTATAATACCACGGAAAATCAAAAATATATTTACAACGGTGCATCTAGTAGTTGGAGAAAGATTAGTGGAAATATTTTAACAAGTGATGGAGACCCATTTAACGATAACTCGTCAATTGCAGCATTCCGAATGAATGGTGATGCTACAAGTTTGTCAGGTACAATTTATATTGGCACTTTAAGTGGAGATAACACTAGTGGCAATTTTTCTAATGGTGGTCAATTTGGTCAATATTTTAACGCCACGGGAACTAAACACTTAGAAAGTAATTCTTCAGATATAACACCTACTGGATCACACAGTCTCAGTTTCTGGTATAAATCTACCACTACAGGACAGGATAATAAAAGATTACTTACTGTTAAAGGAACTAATATATCTAGTGGTTGGAATAACTATGACAACAGTTTAGGATTTTATACTGGTGCTGGAGTAGCTTCTGGCAGTAACGCTTCTAGTACAGTAACACGAGTAGCAGAAATTCCAGATGCTTTGATTAATGATGCCGCTTGGCACCATTTAGCATATACAATTTCAGCAACAAATAGTTGGACCATATATTTGGATGGTTCTGTATATAGTGGTGCGGTTTCTGGAGAAGCACGTAGTTTTAACGACAATAATCGTTTAGCAATAACAACATATGCTGGTAATGATAACTATAATACAATTTGTGCGATAGATCAGGTAAGACTGTTCAATAGAGTTTTAACGAATTCAGAAATAGAAGATCTATACAATGAAAGTTAAACATAACAATTTAAAATCATCCGGATGATTCTCATTTTTAATTACATTCATAAATAATAATAAAAAAGTAGATAATGTCTGATATCCGTTTTAATCGTTGGTTACATCAATCTGGGACTGGTGGTATTTCGCAGGATTCTACTGGAAATATCGGTATAGGAACCACGATTCCAATAACGGATCTGGACGTTCGTGGTGATGTTAATATTGGAGATACGATTAATATCAATAATGCTTCTGGTATTATTAGTGCAACTACTTTAACTGCTACTACTGGAACTTTTAGTGGCGATATATCTGTTACTGGCAATGCAAGTATTGCTGGAACTCTTACCTATGAAGACGTATCAAATATCGATGCGGTTGGTATTATTACTGCACAGAGTGATATTTTAATTGGTAGAAACTTAAATGTAACTGGTGTTTCTACAGGAACTAAATTTAATTCGACAACATCACCAAATTATGTAATTAGTGATGGAACAACTGAGAAAGGATACATTGGATACAATGGTAACGATCCATTTATAGGAAGAAAAAATGGTGTCGGACTAGCATTTCAAAACAATAAAGTTCGTCCAGTTGATGGTGATGATGGTAGTGGAAGTAATAATACAGTCGATCTTGGAGAACCTACTTATAAATTCAAAGATGCATATCTTACTGGAACTGTAAACAGTGCTGGTATCAATGCCACAGGAGTTGCTACTGCTACAACCTTTAGTGGAAACTTAACAGGTAATGTAACAGGAGATCTAACTGGCAATCTTGCAGGTATATCATCGATTGCTGCGATTGATTCAACAATCTCTGATACTGCTACTGATGTATTTGTCTATGATACTTCTAAAGACTCTGATGGTGGTGCTTGGAGAAAGAGAACTCAACACACCTCTTGGTATAATGAAACCTTAAATACAGCAACTAGAGGTAGTAGGAAAGAGTTTCCTGCCGTTGCCGTTATTGTTGTGGAAGACAACGGACTAACAATCTATGATGGAGATGATCCAGATCTTCCGATGTGGATGAAGTGGACATCTACGACAATGCTTAGAGGCGGGACATTACGAAAACTTGCGGTAAAAAATGGTATTATAGCACTATCTACTGTTGGAACATATAATGGATTAATAGCAATTTATTTTATATCTGATACTGCTAGATCTTATAGAGCATTAGCATCTAGTAATAACACTGAAGGTTTCTGGAAAGATAATATCGCTGGTAGAAATGATTATAGTTCTAATAATTATAGTAACGGTTCTGGGGGGAATGATTTACCTGCCATTGTTGCAGAGAATACAAACGACGTAGCAATGACAGTGCTACCTAATGCACCAATTGATCCTTCTACTGGACTCCCTGTTCCCACCATTGCAGTTGCGACTGCTGGTGGTGTGAGTATTATTAAGGATGATGGAACTGTTGTTGATTTAAATGTTTCTAACCGTAAATATTCATCTGTGTATTTTTCACCAGACAATCTAGTTTGGGCAGTTGAAAATCCATCTGGTGTTAATTATGACCTACTTCGGTATTTTGAAATACCAACAGCAGATATAACTACTACTGTTAGTTATGGTCCAAATTCAAACCCAGGTTTATATCCTTCAAATACTAAAGGAAATATATTTGATAGTTATGCCTATGGTTCTCCTGTTGGATTATCAATAATTGATCATGCAGATGGAACAGCATCTACAGGAAGTGGAATGGTTGCATACGCCACAACTTCCTACAACACCGGATGGATGCACGGAGACATCAAAAGTGCTTTCCTGTCTGATACTGATACTACGAATGCAAGTCCTTCGTCAAATCTAGTTAATAATGGAGATTTTGCCGACACTAATTTATCCAATTACTTTACATTGGTCAATTCTGATGCTAATGGTGGAACTGAAGCCAGTTCAGCACCATATGTTAACGGAAGTAATCAAGTTGTAATGGGCAATTCCGCACAATTAAAAACAACTTACAATTTAGTTGCTGGAAGAGTATACAAAATCTCATATGATTGTGTTAATAAATCAACTGGTGCTCAAAGACTTGGAATTTATGTTCCTTCTGGAGCATCTGTCGCACTTGATGATCAAATAACAGCAGGAGGAACAAATACGCTTTATTACACAGCAACATCAACTGCATCAACATTGATTGAATGGAGGAGTAGGGGTAGTGGATGGGGAACGTATGATAATTTTACAGTCATTGAGAGCACAGAATTAGATCGTTCAATAAACAACAAAGGACTCGCAGTCATTGGAACAATCACCAAGACTCCCGTTGCGACTGGTGCAGACTTGGTTGCTTATAGTGGATATAGTTCTTCTAATTACCTTGTTCAACCTAGTATAACTGCACCTGGAACTGGTGATTTTTCAGTAACCTGTTGGATCAAACCAGGTACTTTAGATGCTGGAACTGGCAATTATGTTCATATTTTTAGTTTAGGAACTTCTGCTACAGGTGGACAAGGAAGAAGCACTGGTTTTACTTTAAAAATAACAACACATACTGGTGGAAACGCCAATGGATATAGTCCCTATCTTTACAATGGTGATGGTGGAACCAATCACGGAACTTATGATACTTCCGAATATATTCCCTTAGGTAAATGGTCACAACTTATTGCAGTGAGGCGTGGTGGTGTGGCTTATATATACCACGATGGAGAATTGATGACAACTGGAAATTCTTGGACTACCAATTTAACTGATACATATCTAACAGTGTTTAGAGGTATTGGATATAATGAGTATGGTGGTGATGCAAAAGTTGCTTTATTGAGATATTCATTATCAGCACCATCCGCAGAACAAGTCAAAAAGATATATGAGGATGAGAAGTTCTTGTTCCAAGAGAATGCAAAGGCAACCTTATATGGTTCATCAGATGCTGTGACTGCACTTGCATCTGATGATACTACCAATTTATTACACGTAGGAACATCAGCAGGACGCAGTGAATTCCGGGGACTATCCCGAATAAATAATACAACGGATGCAGTTACTACCGCTATATCAGCATCCAATGGACTTGTAGCGGAGCAATAATCAATGACAGTCAGAGTTAATAAAGATAGTTTTAATGTCAGGGAGAAACTCTCGGAACTTGACTATGCTCATGTTCCTTATGAGAAGATGCCTCCTGGTAGTGTACTTCAAATTGCTACAATAAGGCATATACGAAACTCAGGTGGACAAACTGTTGACGAAAATTACGCCGAAATTACAGGTGGAACTGGTGCAGGATCTGATAGTGTTAATTTTGAAATAACAATTTATCCTAGACTAGCAACAAGTAGAATTATTATTCAAGGATCTAGTCATTGGTATATTGTTAGTAATTCTAGTGCTCCTGATTGGAGTGGAGTAATATATAGAATAAGAAAATATGTAGATGATGTATTCATAGAAACTGTGACCTCAGGGGGAACTTATGATGAATCAATTTATGTTTCTACCACTACACAAAGATCAATGGGAAATAAACCAATCTTTGGATTTGATACTCCAGGAACAACTGGAAAAGTAACATATAAAGTTGAAGCAAAATCACAAACTACAGCACATGACGTCACTATGCATAATGTAAGTTATGGACCTGGTGGATTTCTTATGGCAACAGAGGTTAAGAGAGAATAAAAAAGCTATACCTGGTCTTGAAAACTAACAAAGCAACTCTACTCAACATTCTCTATGTTGTCAACCGGTTGACACTTAGTTTTTTATAGAGTATAATATTCGTATCTTTATAATCCTTGTATCTTTGGGAATAAAGATCCTTTCTGTGGTGAGAAAGGTAGTTGGTGAAAGATTCGGGAGGTTTTCCTCCCTTTTCTTTTATACTTAACAAGTATTGTGTTTAAATTTTTTTAGTTGATATGAAATTTTCAATTTATTCAAAAAGTGATTGCCCCCATTGCTATAAAATCAAACAAGTGTTAGAATTAACAGGTAGAGACTTTACAGTTTATACTTTAGATGAAGACTTCAACAAAAAAGAATTTTATTCTCAATTTGGAGAAGGATCTACATTTCCCCAGGTACAATGTGATCAAGAAAATTTAGGAGGATGCGTTGACACAATCAGATTCCTCAAAAAACATCAAATCGTCTGAAGAAGGCATAAATAAGTCTACAGATCACTTTAATCGTGGTATTGAATTCATTCTTAACGAGGGTAAAAAAAAGCAACCAAAACCATTTCATATAATTTTGAATAAGATAGTTTGCTTTTTCAATCGAGAAGTAAATATCTATTTCGAATTTTCTTTGAATATAAAGAAAATTAAGTAATTTCTCGGAGTAGAACAATGTTAGCAGTAAGTTTAGTTTTCGGTTCACTTGTATCCGTTCTTTTTTTAATCATAGGTGTTATTGGTGGGTGGGTTGCTAGGGAATATTTGATGAATTATCAGGATACTCCTAGATTGCATCCAGAATTTTTTGATGAACATGGTAATGTTGTTCCTGACGAAGTTCTAGCTCTCCGTTTTGAAGAAGGATTCTTTTCTTCCGATGAAGCAGAAGATGAAGAGGATTAACCTCTCAATAAATTTTTTTATTAATTATAAGTTATGCCCACAACAAAAACAAAAACAACTTCCACCACTGAATTGGCAGTTAATCCCTTTGCATTTGAAGTTTTTCAACTTGTATCAAAGCAAAGATCAAAAGCAAAGAAGGTTGAACTTCTCAAAAAATATGAGCATCCATCTCTTAAAGCATTGTTCATCTGGAACTTTGATGAGACCCTTGTATCTGCCCTTCCACCAGGCGAAGTTCCTTATGCCAGTGTAGGAGAGCAAAACTCTTTTAGCGGCACTGTTACGGGTAATATCAGCGATGCAGTTGGTATGATGAATGAACTCGGATCAAACTCTCTTGGATCTCAAGATCAAGGTCGTTCATCTATTCGTAAAGAATATGAAAAGTTTTATAATTTCATTCGTGGTGGAAATGATTCATTAAGTTCTCTTCGTAGAGAAACTATGTTTATCAACGTTCTTCAGGGTTTGCATCCTCTAGAAGCAGAAATTCTTTGCCTTGTAAAGGATAAGAAACTTGAAGAAAAATACAAAATTTCAAAAGAAATTGTAAGTCAAGCATATAGTGATATTAAGTGGGGTGGAAGAGGTTAGTATGAAAATCATACATCAAGATTGTGATCCCACACAAGCACAGGATCGTTCGTTACCTACTAGTGCATTTCTAATTGAATATCTTCAGGATGGAGTAACTAAATTTGATATTGTTATAGCAACAAAGCAAACTGATATTTTTGATCATTATTATGACAACTATCGTAGTGATTTCAAGAATATAACACAAGCAGAGGGAAGAATTAGTCCTAAACTATGGGGTAACAAACCAAAAAAAGAAGTGAAAAAACGATGAGTGAAAATTCTATACCACTGAACGTCAACATCGATCCAGATGAGATGAAGAAAGTGATAAAAAAATATAAGAAACTTAAAAAATATATGAAGTCTCCTTTATTTGAAATCAAAAAGATGGATGATAATGAAAAGGTTATTAGTAAATTGTTAAAGGGTGTTGAAGATCTCGCTGATGATACTGAAACTAAAATAGACTCTTAATTCCAAATATCGGGGCAAAAATTCCCGGCAAAATTTTCACCTTCTCAGGATTTTATAAAAAAACCGTATCTCATATTACATTTACTCTTGACTAAATACTGTATGAGGTCTATAATAGACCTGTCGTTCATCCGAGAGATCGGACGCAAGTAAGTCGCGGAACGGAGCCGTTCATCCCATGCTAGAACTATTATTCTATACAACACTCACTTGCACTCAAACTGATGCTATCATGCTGAAGATTGAGGCAAATCCAAACCTTAGTAATTTACTAAAGGTTGAGTTAGTAGAAACCTTAAAGGATTCTGCTCCAGAATGTGAGTGGTATTGGGACGCAAACGACTGAAGGAACGGGGATTAAACCACCCTAACTTCAGGAGTAACAACATGAACACCCTTCAAATGGTAAAAAGGCAGATCAATAAAGCTGCCGCACTGCATAACGCACAAATTAGTCACACCTCATATCGTGGTGTTGAGTATTCTACTCGTTGTGTAGAAAACAAAGAGTCGCACGGTACATTCTGCTATCGTGGTCGCACTTATACTAAGTGATTCATTAACTTACATTTCAGAGAGGGTTACATACCCTCTCTTTTTTTGTCTTTAAAAACTAAATACTCATAAGTTGCGAACACTTATGGATCTTCTCCAATCGCCTGATGAATACTTGTTTAATCTATACACATCAAGTTCATCAGAAGCTAAACGATTGTGGAGAAACCAAATAAAACAAAGTTGGAATTATCAGTGTGCCTATTGTGGTTCGGAAGAAAATTTAACACTAGATCATGTTGTTCCACAGTGTAAAGGTGGAGAAGATGTAACAAGAAATATTGTATGTTGTTGTCATTCATGTAATCAATCGAAGGGACATGAACATTGGAAGTTATGGTATATTCAACAAGATTTTTACGATGAGAACAATTTTAATAAAATAGAAGATTGGATCGATCCACCAGCACCGATTCTATATCGTATGAGAAGAAAAAATATGGGTTACATGTGAATTATTAACTTACATTTCAGAGAATATTACAATCTTTTTCTTTCTTTGTCTTTAGGTGACGACTTAACAAATGTTAGTGAATTAACACAAACTATGCTAGATATAATAGGCGTGGAGATGCGTATGCATTGAAAATTTAATCTTTATTATATGTTCAATTACTGAGATCAATTATGCACAATATTATTTCTCGCAATCAATTAGCAGAATGGAATCATTTTGAGAACACACTAAACCGTTGTACCGATGAATTAGATTTGGTAAATGATTATTTTGGTTGTTTGATAGAATGCGATGAAGATCAGTCCACATGTAAACGTATTTGCAGGGACATACTAGTATCGGATTAATTTAAAAAGCATAACAGGGGGTAACAACCCCCCTTTTTTTGTGCTATAATTACTGAAAGAACTTTTTTTATGGATAAAGAACGTTTAAAACTTATTGTCCGCAATTTGGAACTTTTAGTTGATGGTCTTAAAGCAGAAGTATATTCTGATGTAGGTTCATATAAACCATCTGAATCTGAATATGTTGAAATATCTCAACACATACAAGATTATGATGAAATTTTTAACGACGATGATAATTATTCTAATTGATTATGACTGTAAAACTTATTAGCGTAACTCCCGATGCGGAGAAAATGATGGCATACGTTGCTCGTGTGTCTAACCCAAATAATCAAGAGAATCCTAATTATGCAAAATTGTTGGGTTATTGTATTAAGCACAATCACTGGTCAGTGTTTGAACAAGCATTCATGACTCTTGAGATTGAAACTACTAGAGGATTGGCAGCTCAAGTGCTTCGTCACCGTTCGTTCACATATCAAGAATTTTCACAACGCTATGCTGATTCTTCCTTACTCGCGGAGAAGATCCCTCTACCTGAATTACGCAGACAAGACACCAAGAATCGTCAGAATTCTATTGATGATATTGACCCGTTTGTCCGTCAAGAGTTCCAGATCAAAATGCAAAAACACTTTGAAGAAGGAATGAAACTGTATCAAGAGATGCTTGATGCATCGATTGCAAAGGAGTGTGCTCGTTTTGTGCTTCCTCTCGCCGTAGGGACCAAAATTTATATGACGGGATCAGTTCGATCATGGATTCACTATATAAATTTAAGAACTGCAAACGGGACTCAGAAAGAGCATATGGATCTTGCAGAAGGTTGCAAAAAGATCTTTACAGATCAATTCCCAACTTGTGCAGAAGCACTTGAGTGGGTCTAAATAAAAATATATGAATTTTATTATTTCTTAACTCATGGCGACATATCCTATAATTAACAAAGAATCAGGTGAACAAAAAGAAGTAGTTCTTAGTGTTCATGATTGGCCTCAATGGTGTAAAGACAATCCCGAATGGAAAAGGGATTGGTCGGATCCTTCAACTTGTCCACAACCTGGAGAAGTTGGAGAGTGGCGAGATAAACTCGTTGCTAAGAATCCTGGTTGGAATGATGTACTTGAAAAAGCATCAAAAGCGCCTCGTTCAACTGTCAAAAAGATCTAAACAACTTATGGCAACTAGAAAAAGAAAGAATGATTCTCCAATCGGAATTGGCATGACTGCCAAGCAAATGAGAAGAAAAAAACCAATTAATACTGATCTTCTCGTTAATATTGATCCTCTTACTGAGAATCAAAAAAAATTATTTTCTTCATATAAAGAAGGAAAACATTTAATTGCTTATGGTTGTGCTGGAACGGGTAAGACATTTATTACACTTTATAATGCTCTTCAAGATGTTTTAAGTGATACTACTCCATATGAAAGAATTTATCTTGTAAGATCTCTTGTAGCAACCAGAGAGATTGGTTTTCTTCCTGGTTCTCATGAAGATAAGGCAGACATCTATCAAATACCATATAAGAATATGGTGAAGTATATGTTCCAGATGTCTAGTGATGCAGACTTTGAAATGCTCTATGGCAATTTAAAAGCACAGGAATCAATTAAATTCTGGAGCACATCATTCCTTCGTGGAACAACGTTAGATAATGCCATTGTTATTGTTGATGAGTTTCAAAACTTGAATTTTCATGAACTTGATAGTATAATTACAAGAGTTGGCGAAAATACCCGCATTTGTTTCTGTGGTGATGCAACTCAATCTGATTTGCAAAAAACTAATGAAAGAAATGGTATTGTTGACTTTATGAGAATTTTGAGAGCAATGCCTTCTTTTGATATTATTGAGTTTGGTCTTGATGATATTGTTCGTTCTGGTTTGGTCAAAGAATACATCGTTGCAAAAATTGATGCAGGTTTTTAATGTTTAATCATGTTGATTTGAATCTTCCTCAACTTGAGAGGGAGACTATTGATGGAGTCCGATATTATTCTGTTCCTAACGAAGAAAAACTTTTAAAATTAGTTTCTATTACTTCAGTAACTAGTCATTATAATAAAGAAATCTTTGTTAAATGGCGTAAAAAAGTAGGTGAGGAAGAAGCAAATCGTGTCACAAAGGCTGCAACTGGTCGTGGCACTGATATGCATACACTTGTAGAGTATCATCTCAAGAATGAAAAACTTCCAAAAGTTCGTCCTATTTCCGATTTTTTATTTAAGATTTCTAAAGGAACTTTAAATAATATTGATAATATTCATGCTCTGGAAACTTCCCTATATAGTAAGCAGTTAGGTATTGCTGGAACCGTCGATTGTATTGCGGAATACGAGGGTGAATTAGCAATAATTGACTTTAAGACTTCTAAAAAACCGAAACCAAGAAATTGGATCGAAAATTATTTTGTCCAATGTGCAGCATATGCATGTATGCTATACGAAATGACTGGTATCCCAGTTAAAAAATTTGTAATCATTATGGCTTGTGAAAATGGAGAATGCGTCGTCTATGAAGAAAGAGACAAATCGAAGTACATCAAACTTCTCACCGAATACATTAGAAAGTTTGTTACAGATAAATTGGAACTCTATGGAACCGAATAAAGAACTGGAAAAGGCAATTGCGAGTAAATTTCTAACTCCATCAAAATTTGCTTTGGAAATTGAAAAAATTGTGGCAGAAGAGAAATTCAATTATATTGATGCTATCTGTCATTATTGTGAAATCAATGAACTTGAAGTAGATTCTGTAACGAAACTAGTTTCAAAATCCTTAAAGGAACGTTTGAAGTGGGACGCTATTCGTCTTAATTTCATGAAAAAAACATCTCGTGCTAAACTTCCTATATGATTTCTCGTGATGAACTCTTGCATCTTAAAATGCAAGCTGCTATAAGAGAACACAATATTCCCGAAACTGAGATCAAGTATATTGGTCCTAGTGAGGGAACTCATTGGTATCGTATTTCTGATACGCATAGTGTTCCTGTTAATATGATTGAAGAATTTGAAAGAATTGATGAAACTGAAAGTGACTCCATTTGATGCTTATCAACATTACTTGTCTCTGAAAAATCACTTTACTAATCCAAAGTATGATTTTTTTAAGTATGGTGCTAAAACCCGTGCAACTGTATCATCTTTTAATAAGAGAAAGGATAAGTATTGGTTTGAAAAAACCTCCCGTAAATATTCCGATAAAGAAGTTGTCAACTTTCTTGTATCTAATTTTGTTTCCACCGATAACCCACAAAATCTATGGATTGGAGAAATTATCAATTCTGGCGAAAGGACTTACGCCGAATGGATGAGACGACAACAGAGTTTGAGCTACTTGTTCAAAGAACAAAGCACCGAATTACTATCGGAGATCGAATTGGAAGAACTATTCAAATGTTCCAAAGGTCATCCGATTATACTAAAAAAACTTCTAAGCGGGAAATTATCTCTAGAAACATTCGTAATATACGAAAGAATTTTTCATTTTTCAAAAAAATTCGATAAACAGTTAAATGATCCTGTATGGGAAACTATCGGATTAAAAATAAAAAAATATGATCCTTTCATAAATATTAATGTATTCCAATATAAAAAAATATTAAGGTCCATAGTTCATGAGTGAATTTTTTGATTCAAATATAATTCAAGAAGAGTTAAAAGAGATTAATGATCTTCAAGAGGAGATCTATGGAACTTTTTTAACTTTTTCTATGATGGATCCTAAAGAACAATTGGAAAACGTTGAAAAGTTATCACGACTATTAGAAAAGCAAAAAGTGATGTATACTAGATTATCTCTTTCAGATGACCCTCAAGCGGTTGAGATGAAAGAGAATTTGCGTAAATCGGTCATTACTATGGGGTTTCCCCCTGGAACCGATTTGAACATGCTTTTCAATAGCATGAAAGAAACCATTGATTCGCTCAAAAATCAGATTGACAGTTGAGCGCATTTTTGCTATACTACCTAAGTAAATCCAACCCATCCAACCCATCCGAGGTATCTAATGTCTTTCGCAGACCTTAAAAAGCAATCCAAACTTGGTTCTTTGACCGCTAAACTGGTTAAAGAAGTTGAAAAAATGAATAATACTGGCGGTTCAGGAGATGACCGTCTCTGGAAACTTGAATGTGATAAAGGCGGCAATGGTTATGCCGTTATTCGTTTCCTACCTGCTCCCAACGGCGAAGATCTTCCATTCGTGAAACTATACTCCCATGCCTTCCAAGGTCCTGGTGGTTGGTTTATCGAGAACTCACTCACCACTCTCGGTCAGAAAGATCCTGTTTCTGAATATAATTCTTTGTTGTGGAACAACGGCACTGATGCTGGCAAAGATGCTGCACGTAAGCAAAAGCGTAAACTGACCTACGTTGCAAACATCTATGTTGTAAAAGATCCTGCTAATCCTTCTAATGAAGGTAGAGCAATGCTTTACAAGTTCGGTAAGAAGATCTTTGATAAGATCACTGCAGCAATGCAACCCGAGTTTGAGGACGAGGAAGCAATTGATCCATTTGACTTCTGGCAGGGTGCTAACTTCAAACTGAAGGCAAAGAACGTTGCTGGTTACCGCAACTATGATTCATCCGAATTTGCTGCACAGAGTGCCTTGTTGGATGATGATGATGCCATGGAAGCAATCTGGAAGAAGCAGTATTCTCTGGAAGAGTTTGTTGCTGCTGATCAGTTCAAGACCTATGATGAACTGAAGAAGCGTCTCGATTATGTTCTTGGTAACAAAGGCACTCCTCGTTTCCAAGATCAGGAAACTGTTGAGGCAGAGGAAGATTTCCGTGCTTCTAACCGTGGTCCTGCACCTCAGGTAACTTCTACACCTGGTGACTTCAATGCTGAAGATATTTTGAGTTCTAGTTCCTCATCTTCTCTCGATGAAGATGATGATGCACTCTCATATTTCCAGAAACTTGCTGAAGAGTAAAATTTGATTGTAGAATAACAGTGTAATCAAATTCTATACCGCAGATTTACTTCTGCGGTTTTTTTATGTCTTATGGTGATTTAACTCTAATATTTTCTGATCTCTTAGTCTTGGAATTAATATACTGACTAGAAGATTTTTTATACCCCATAATTCTTCTATGATCTATTAAGAATGATTGTAGATAACTTGGACGTAGTACAAAAATTCCTCTTTTCTCATTGTTCAAATCTGTTTCATAATCAAAATTTGTAATCGATTTTGTTATATTTGTTTTAGTAACCGCAGAATCTAATCCACTATCCCAATATTGCACATAAGATGATGTTACTGCGGTATCAATTTTTGGTTTTGGTGATTTAAAGTTATAATCAACAATTTGTCCCTTGGGAAGAATTGTTCTTCCTTTACTATCTTTTACTTCTATAGTTTCATAATATCTAGTATGCGTGAGAGTATCACCGTAAGTATCTTTTGCATACTCATATAAATCATTTGTGCTCAATGGCCATTGATTTCTTACATTAACAATATTTGCACTAATCAAAACAACCCAATCAAGATCTGATGATCCATATAAATCGTTTGCAACTTGATCTGGTCTTGCATTACCTTTGATATAATATTTTTCAAAATTAGTTATTGAATTATAAAAATCTTCTCTAAGTTTTACTCTTTTAAATAAATTTTTTGCCTCAATATATTCTGATGCTGAGTTGCGGTCAGAAAGAGGTGAAAGATATTCAAAATTCGGTAGTTCTCTGAAATATCCCATTTTATAATCCTACTCCTTGAACATTGTCGTTTTGGGTGTCACCAGTAACACCATAAATTAGATCGGTATCTTGGAAGTTTCCACCTGTTTTACCATTAAAAGATGCTTTTCCACCCTTCCACGTCATAGTATCCGCATCATATTCTCCATAATCTCCTTGATAGATTGGAAATAATTCTTTGAATGTTAGAGTCATAATCATAGAAATTGGTGTTCCATCTGCATATGTTGCATAAACATTTTCACCAGTATAATTTACACTCATGTCACTAAGGGCACATGGTTGAAATAAGTTTAAGAATGGATGAGGTCTATTTCCTTTTTTATATTGAAGTTCAAAAATATTTGGTGTTTCTAGAAATAACTCTTTATTTTTTGCTGCCATATTTCTTTTTAGAGTTCTAATAATAGACTTGATAGATGTGGCCTCATTTTCATCTCGTGGAGTCATTTTAAAAGAAAATCTAAAAGTTCTCAAAGTTACATTGTTAAACAGTAACTCCATATTTGGATTGAGGATTTTACCTCCACTTCTTGCAAGTAACTGATTTACACTCACATTAGCACCAAAAATATTAACTGCTTGTGCAGATAATGCTTTCATAATCAATTCCCGACTATCTGCAACCGCAGGTGATCTGAGAAAATCTGCACCTCCTTTCAATATTTGTTCACCCCCTTTCTGCATTGCTGCCGCTACTCCACCCTCTCCTGCCGAAGGAATTACTGCAGTCGCGTCATTGAAAGCTTTAAGTCCTGCTGCGGTAATATTATTCATCTCACCAGATTCATAAGAAACTGCATTAGAATCTTGAATATTGGATGGCATCGGTAAAGCAATTACACCGCCTTCAGTCAGCACCTTAGATTTAGATATATTTGATTTAGCAATATTTAAAGTAGAAAATGGATTTTTATTAGTTGTATCGGTTGCAACTAGTGTATTAGAACCACCATTTGCATTAGTATCATATCTAAAAATAGACAACTGTAAAAAATCAGTTGTTTCTGTTATTGCCTCATATGGATATCTTAATATAGCGGTAGGAATCCTATGTGCTTCTGACATCTAATATATCCAATTAGTCTATTATCAACTATTTAGACGGAATTTCCCAAAAGGTATCTCTCGTGCATCTGCAAGTTCGTTTGATGATATTTCATAAATCTGTCCAATAATTTCATTCCAAGTATATTGGCGCACTTTACCCCAATGATAGTTAATGCCTCTAAATCCCCACGAGAATATATCAGTAACTGCTACTAAAGGATTCTGATCATATCTGATGTTAGGAGTTTTGGGTTTATACACAAAAACATAGTATTTTCCAGACTCTGGTATCTTGCCCCCTTCTTCTAATACTGACATCAATTCAATCATTAAATCATCAGGATCTTCCATCCCAATAACGTTATCTATTACAGAACGAATACGATTTGATTTATCGTCTGTTGGATTTGCCATTAGCGGATACCTAGTTCATCTTCGGTTAAAACTTTAAATTCCCACATTCTATCTTTACAAAACTCTTCTGCTGCTCTCCATTTTGCCATATTCTTTGCATACTCTGTAACTTCATAGATGTATGACTTTGTTTTTCTTTTTTGAATTTTTGGTTCTACAGTTTGTTTTTTTGGTTTTATTTCAATTAGATACTTCTTTATTACACCAGTGTTTTCTTTAACTTTAATATAAAAATCTGGAAAGTATCGATGCACTCTATTATCTAGTGGAGATCGATATGGAAGAGCAATTTCTTCAGATCCCCATTCAATAATATTTTCATTCAAATCACAATATACCATAAACTTTCTTTCCCAAAGGGAACGATAGATGATAGTTGAAATATTTCCCTTATATTTTTGAGGATATGATGGTTGGAATTTTCCCTTATATGACATCTAAATAACTAATAACAAAGGCTGTATTAATATTTAGAAATGCCTAATATACCAAATATACAAACCCTCACTTCTCAAAATGTTCAATCAACATTAGGGCAGGGTGGATTTGCGCGGAGTAATTTATATCAAGTTTATATTGAAAATGGATGGGGAACTGATACATCTGGAAAACAACCTTTTGTAGAGCACCTTAAGATTCCATCATTATCACCAATTTATGGTTTTAATTGGGATAATGATTTTAAAAAACTTTTATCATTTTCTTGTGCAAATGCAACTTTGCCATCATCAACATATGCTACTGGGGAAGTAAAAGATAATTTTCAAGGTATTGTTCAAGAGTTTGCTCATACTAGAATTAATACTGATATAGATTTTTCATTTTATGTTGATAGAGATTATAAAGTCCTAATGTTTTTTGAAGCATGGATGAATTTCGTTTCTGGTGGTAATAGTGCTGAATTGAGAGAACCAAGTTTATATAATGAACAAATTACTAGTAATTATTACCGTAGATTTCAGTATCCAAAATTTTATAAAAATGCCAGTGGAGTGTATATAACAAAATTTGAAAAAAATTATAATGTAGCAGGGTCAACTCAAATTACATATCAATTAATTGATGCGTTCCCTAAATCAGTATCTTCAATACCACTTCAATATGGAGATTCTGAAGTAAGTAAAATAACTGTTACCATGTATTATGATAGGTATAGAGTTTGGAGACAGAATATTACTCCTGTAGTATATACAGAACAACAACAAGCAGATTTACAACTTGGTCTTGCACAGGATGCTATAGTTCAAGCACAAAATAATCCTAATTATAATGGTATTGGTTCATTCATTTATGGTCCTGATGGTAAACCAACTGGTGTATCTGGATAACCATAATAAATAAAAATAACTGAATTGTATTGCAGATTATGCCTTTACCAAAAATTAGTACTCCAACATATGAATTGGAGATTCCTTCAACTGGGAAAAAAATTAGATATCGACCTTTTCTAGTAAAGGAAGAAAAGATCCTAGTAATGGCACTAGAATCAGAAGATATGAAGCAAATTACAAACGCTATCATTGATATTTTATCTGAATGTATTCTCTCTAAAGGTGTAAAAGTTGCTGATCTCGCCACATTTGATATTGAATACTTATTCTTAAATATCCGTGGAAAGTCTGTCGGTGAAACAATTGAAGTTAATGTGACATGTCCAGATGATGAAGAAACACAAGTTCAGACGGAAATTGACATTGATTTGATTAAAGTTTTAAAAAATAAAGACCATAATAATATTATTAAACTGGATGATTCACTCTCTATGAAGATGAAGTATCCATCTATAGATCAGTTTATTGAAAATAATTTTGAAGTTGAAAATAATCTAAATGGTGTGGACCAATCTCTCGATATGATTAGTTCTTGTATTGAAATGGTTTACAATCAAGATGAATGTTGGTCTTCTTCTGACTGCACTAAACAGGAAATGCATGATTTTGTAGATCAAATGAGCACAAAGCAGTTTAAAGAAATTGAGAATTTCTTTACATCAATGCCTAAACTTTCTCATGTTGTTAAAGTTAAAAATCCAAATACTAAGAAGACTAATGAGATAACACTTGAGGGATTAGCATCTTTTTTCAGTTAAGCATGTCGCATACTAGTCTTGAAGTATATTACAAGACAAATTTTGCCTTACTTCAATATCATAAATACTCATTAACAGAACTTGAAAATATGATTCCGTGGGAGCGGGAAGTATATGTGACATTACTTCAACAGCATATTGAAGAAGAAAACCTAAAAGCACAGCAGAATAAGTAAGTGGCAATACAATCTCAAATTTATAAAGCACCATCACTTCCAAAAATGGGGAAAAATTCTTCCCCATTGAATTCCTCTAGTCAAAAAATTGATTCTGTTGTTAAAGGACCAAAATTAAAAACATCCAAAATGTCCTTTGTTAAAGGACTTGGAATTTCAATTATCACAGCAGAATCTTTAAAGACTGTTGAAAAACCAGTTATATCAACGAATACTTTAAAAATTGTTGATAAAATAGTTTTAAAACCAGAAAAATCGAAAGGATCTGAACTTGCAGAAACTAATTCAATTCTTGTAGAAATTCAAAAACAACTTGCATTAGATTTTGCTGCAAGAATAGAAGAAAGAAAAGATAAACTTGCTACAGAAAAGAAAAAGATAAGAACAAAAAAATTAGGTGAAAAGGAAAAATTTGTAGAAAAGGGAAAAGGTTTATTAAAACCAATAGCAGAGTTTGGTAAAAAAGCACTGCAACCTATTAAAGGTATTTTTGATAAAATTTTAGATTTTCTCACACTAGTTGGAGTTGGTTTTGTCGTCAATAATTTGTGGGAATTTTTAAAAGATGAAAAAAATAGAGAAAAAATTGTAGAGATATTTGCGTTTTTAAAAACTTATTGGAAAGAAATACTAGTAACTCTTGTTGGTATTAAGTTAATACAATCCATCGTTGGTTTTATTGGATTTGGAACATTATTATATGCTATAGGAGCAAAACTTGTTGCAGTTGCTGCAAGGATACTTGGTAAAGGACCAAAACCACCAGCACCAGCACCACCAGCACCAGCACCACCAGCATCAGTACCAAAACCAAAACCACCAAAATCTATTCCTCGTCCTATAAAACCGGTATTACCGGGAAGTGATGGATCAATTATTAATCCTACTACTGGGAAACCTTTTCAATCTCAATTAGCAGGGACTACTTCTGGTAGGGGACCATCTATACCAAAACCAGGACAAGGTATCACACCTAAGGTTAATCCCAATCCTGGAATCAATCCTGGAATAATGAAAAATCTTTTAAATCCTGCAAACTTAAAAAGTCTTGCTGTCGGTTTGGCAGGGATGGGTATTGGAGTTGTTGCTGATCTTTCTGGACAGTTTGCAATAGACTATACGTTTGATAGAATTGAAGAATCCCAAGACAAAGGATTTGCAGAATATTGGGCAAATGCTTCACAAGAAAAAAAAGAAGAAAAATCTGGGAGATTAATTGCAGAAATCAAAAAAGAATTAGATTTTCAACAATCACCTTTACATTTAACAGATAAAATTTTAAAGGGTGGTGGTAGGACATTATCTGAATTCAAAGTTACAAAGAATTTACAGCGCCTTAAGGTACTTGGATATAGTAATCTGGCAGATGGAATTGATCTACCAGATTATGCTAAAGAAGTCCGAGGTTATTCTAAAGGCGGTTCAGTTTTTAAACGTGTTAAAGGAACCGTAAGTGGAACTGGATCTGGAAATAAAGATACGGTAAAAGCACTTCTTGCACCAGGTGAAGAAGTTATTCGTACATCATCATCAAATCTTTTCCGACCACTTTTGAAAGATATTAATGATAATGCAGGTAGAATGTGGAATTCTTTTACAACTGCAATTAGAAAACAGAATGAAAATAATATTCTTCAGGAAGAAGTGAATGAAAAATTTGAAGGTACAATTAAATTATTTAATGATGAAATAATAAAAATACTTAACGAAAGAAAAAAAGACAAGTTAAAAGAACTTGAAAAGAGAACACGAGAAGCGGCACAGAATACTCCAGGTGGTAATGGTAATGGAGGAGAACGTAAATCTGGACCAAGTAGACCAATTCAATTCCCGGTAATTGAATTTGATTCAAATAACCCACCTGGAGAATCACCAATAACATCTGTGCCACCTATAGTAGTTGTGCCTAAACCTTCTCCCGATATTGGAGGTTATAGGGGTGCTTCAAGAAATGGTGGAGGAACTTCACAGGTAAGTGTCATTAATAATACTCAACCAGGAATAACTTTAGCTAATCAATCTCCAGAACCAATTGAGACTGAATCAACAGAAAGATCGCAGACAAGTATCAATATTTCATCAACAGATTCTAGTAATCCATATATTATGAATTCGTATGTGAATTATGGTATTGATGTATAGGTATTAAAAAAATGATAGAAACAAAGCAATTAAAACTTAACGTCAATAATATCAAAAGTACCCTTATTAGAGGAAATAAGAATCTAAAAAAAATTCGTATACAGGAAAAAACTCTTTTACTAAAACAAAAGAAAGAACAACAAAAAATACAAAAAGAAAACTTTGTAGAGGGTAAAAAATCTCAATCAAGTAAAATTGGTAATGCTGCTAAGGCAATTGCAGCACCAGTAATGGGATTTTTTGATAAAATAAAAGAATTTCTTAGTTTAGTTTTATTAGGTTTTGCAGTAAATAATGCACCACGATTAATTAAAGGTATTGAAAAATTTATAGAAGATAATCAATGGATATCTAAAATTTTTGAAGTATTCTTCAAGTCAATAGAATTTATTGTTCCTACATTTAAAAATATTGTAAACTTTTTTAACCCATCAAAAAGAGCAGAGATGGAAAAAAATAGAAGTGAACTCACTGATTCTATTGATAAACTTTTGGGTCTCAATAAAAATATTGAGAAAGATTTGAAAAGTGTGGAATCGGATCTTGATAAAGCACTAAAATTTCAACCAAAATCATCTGAGGAGGTTAGGAATGATGTTGCATATGCTATCAAAAAGCAAGAAATAAGTAGAATTGATTTTGTAGAGGCAGGAAAATCATTAATTCAAGCAAAAATGTCCAAAGAACCAACTCAAAGAGTTGTTATTCCTGGTATCGGATCATATCAAAAAGTAAAAACTGGTGGTCTCTTTGGAATTGGATCAACTTTGGCGGTAAAAACAACGGATACTAGTGGAACTGAAATACCTACCGAAGAGTTTATTAATAGGTATGAGTCTATCTCTGGTAGTAATTTTGCATCTGTAGTAGAAAAATTAAGAGATGCAGGTGTTGAAGGATACTCTAAAGGTGGAACTGCTTCTTCTTCACCCGAAAGTCCAACAGCAAAAAAAGCAAAAATAGGAGTTAAATCATTTTCTGATGCCAAAAATAATGCAAACAATCAGAGTATGATAATTGAAACTCAACAAAAAAATAATGAATCTTTTAAAGAGTTAGTTAAAAATTTCACAGAGTTGAATAAAAACGATAAAGATAAAAAAGATAATCCTACCACTACTACACCATCTACCACCACTACACCACCTACCACTACACAATCTACTACTCAAAATGGTAGTTATGCATCTGGAACGTATATTGGACCTGCTGGCGATCCAGATGGAGAACAAACTGGTCTAAACATGAACCTTCCTGGTGGAATTGGAACACCAATTTATGCTCCAGTAGATATGGTTTATAAAACAACTGGAACTGATGGAAATCCTGCTGTTGGATTGCAAGGAACTTCTAATGTGTTGGGTCCTGCAGGTAGCGGATTTGGATACTATGGTGCTTACTTTTTTGAAAAAGATGGTAAGCAGCATGAAGTCGTGATGGGACACTTTAGGGATCTTCCATATAAAGGAACCGCAGATGGCGAGAAAATTCCAAAAGGAACATTATTAGGATATCAGGGTGCATCTGGAAGATCGGTATCTAATACTAATGGTGTTTATCCACACATTTCATTGCATGTAAATGGTATTGGTTTTATGGCAGGTAATGCCACATTGAAGTGGTTTGCTAATGGATTAGCAACCGGCACAGCTAAATCTACTTCATCATCTGCAGGTTCAACTAATACACATCAGGGACCTGTAATAACTGGTGCTGGTAATGGTGGAAACAGAAATATGTCATCATTTCAATTCTCTAGCGGAAAAGGTGATGGATTAAGAAGATCTGAGCAACTAACACAAACATTTGATGGTGAAGGTATGACTGATGTAATCATTATTAATAATACACAACCGATCATTATTCCTGGTCCGACTAGATATATAAGGAGATAATAAGCAATGTCAAACTGGTCAAGTCCCGCAACAATAACACAATTAAGTATAGATGATTTAAATCTAACCACAGGTCAGAATGAAGAAATAGAACTTCTTGGCGGATTTTTGCAATTTGAATATTTTGAATCATTATTATCACCATATACTACTGCAAATTTACTTTTTATTGATACCGGTTATGCTGTCTTGGCAGGTGCTCAAGAAGATCTCCAAGAAAGATTGGGAACAATACGGTCATCTGCGGAGACATTGAAGGGAAAAACTTTAACAGTTAAAATATCTCATCCATCAAAACAATCTAATATTGAAGGTGATGGTTTAGAGTTTAGTGTAGATAATCCATGGAAGATTTTAGATATACCTCTTGTGCTTGATTCTGATAAGGTGGAAATCTTAACATTTAAATTGAGACCACAATATGCAATTAATAATGAAAAAACTAAAGCATATAAAACATATGTGAATAAAATTCGTGATAACATAATTGATCTCATAGCAGGTTCACCAGAAAATGGTGGACTTGGTATAGATCCCGGAGGTATGGAAAGATATGATGACACTGTAAATAAATGCACTGAAAGTGGGCAAGGTAGAAAACCTTTTGATGTAATTATTTCTTTAGCACGGCAGGCAATTCCTGCAATTCCTGCAAATGCAAAACCTGGATGTTTTTTCTTTGAAACACAAGATGGGTTCAATTTTAAAGGTATTGACAATTTAATTAATCAACCATCAGCATTTGCTTATGTTAGTGGTGGAACAGCAACATTTTGTGAAGGATCTAATTTTAGAATATTGGAATACCAAGTCAAATCTAGTATGAGAGATTTATTCAAATCACTTAATTATGGTGAGGAAATGAATCATGCAACATTTAATCCAGTAACTCTTAACTGGAACGAAACATTAAAAGTAGTAGAAGATGGTGGATTTAATCTTGGTGGAAACTCTCTTCAAACTGAGATTGTAGAAAAAATGGTGAATCCTTCAACATATGTTGATTTCTTTGCATATGATAGCGGTAACGTTGGTATTTCTTCAGAAATAAACAATAATCCAGAAATTTGGAGAGTTCAAGCATTAACGAGATATAATTCTCTTTTAAATAAAATTATCGATATCGTTGTTCCTTGCAATCTTGAGTTACGTGTTGGACAAGTTATTGATTGTGCTTGGATGAAAAAAACCGCGCAACCAGAACAAGGTGCAAGTGATGAAAAACTTAGTGGAAGATATTTAATTATGCATTTGTCACATAAGTTTAATGGAACTGGACAAACTGGATCATTAACTCATATGACCATCGTTCGTGATACTGATGGAATATATAGTTCGGAGGATAATTAATCCAATGTCAATGGAAAGAAATAACGGTCTTCTTAGATCTACTCCAATATTTTTTATTGGACAAGTTGCACCAAAACAAGAAAAAAATAAAAGAGATCTAACCAGATTAGGATCTAGAGTGCGAGTTAGAATCATGGGGATACATTCTCCTGATGGAAATATAAATCCCGACTCCACACTAGATTATGCACATGTGTTGCATCCAAATAGTCATGGAAATTTGAATATGATGTCAACTGCACTTATAGGTGGTGAGATGGTTATTGGTATATTTCTCCGTGTGGATGGAACTACTTTGAAAGATCCCGTTATTATGGGAGTTTTGCCTACAACATTTGCTAAAGATGACCTTTTAACTGCCGATGAAGCTGGAGAGAAGAAAAGCACTGAATTTCAAGAATTATATCCTTATTGGGATGATATAAAACCTGCTCCATTTGTGACTGCAGGTGGAAAGGGGAATGATTCTCAATCTCCAGCTCAACTTCCAGAGACTGATTTTTATACGAAGAAACCAACACGAGCATCAATACCTAGTGGAATATAATATGATTGATAAATACGAGCATAAGGAGGTAAAATTATAGATGGCAAAATCAAATGTAACAACTAGTCACACACCTTATGGTGGTAATGCAACTTCTGAGGAAGCACAGAATTTATTTGGGCAGCAGTATTGGCGTAGTGCAATAGATAATAAATCCAAAATACTAGATGATGAAATTTACCAAAAGGGTGATCCATGTTCATCTCAAGGAAAATTAGGCGAAATTAATACTAATATACAGAAAATTTTTGTTGTCTTACGTGGTATTCAAAAGTATGGTAACTTCTATATTAATGCGGCAACAAATGCTGTTTCAAATTTAAAGAGTACAATTTATGCTATTACTGGTGCTATTGCTGGAGTCTTAAAATCATTAGTTCAAAGATTAAGAAATTGGATTCTTAATAAGATTAAATCACTTATTAGTGCAGCTCTTGAAATGATTATGACAAATTTCTTGAAAACAATTAAGGAATCTATTGTTGCTGCAATCGTAGATCAAATTTTCTGTTCTTTTGAAAAAATAATTAAAGGATTATTTGGATTAGTTGGTGATTTCTTATACTCACTTATCGGACAAATTGTGCAGGCACCATTTTGTGCTATGGAACAATGGACTAATGCACTCATTAATAGGTTAGTTGGTGATATTGATAAAATATTGGAACCTATTTTTGATAACATTAATGATATTTTGGGTGGTGTTGGTAAAATCTTTGGTTCTGTTTCTTCTGCTATTGATTTTATTCTTGGATTCCAAGGTTTCTTATGTGGTGGTCCAGAGTGTCCAGAAATTAAAGAATTTTCACTATCGCCTTGGGGTGGACCATCTAAAACAGAAAAAGATAATTTTTCAAATTTCAATTTTGGTATTTCCCCATCATTTGCAGGAGAAATCACTGCAGGTGCGGATGGTTTATTAGACGATTTCTTTGGTGAAGATGGTAATTCATCACAAAGTCCAGGTGAATGTTATACAGGAACATTTGAATGTGGATTACCCCAGGTTAAAATTTTTGGTGGTGGTGGATCTGGTGCAGTTGCAGATGCTGTTGTTAATACAATCGGGCAAGTTATAGGGACAAATCTTATAAGTGGTGGAAGTGATTATACGACACCACCTTTTGTGCAAATTGTTGATCCAGCAGGTTGTGGATCTAATGCATCTGGATTTGTTATTATGGAATTAGATGCAGATGGATATCAAACTGGAAGTATATCAGAGATTGTAATAGACAATCCAGGATCGGATTATAATAATAGTTATAATGGTGGATCACCCGTTATTGAAACATTTTTTGGATCACCAAATCCATTACAAGTTGATGGAACTATAAGTTTAAATTGGAGTGTGATAAATGCTGATAAAATTTATATAAAAGGTATGGAATTATATGATGATTTACCTAATGTTGGTACTGTAAGTTTCCCAATTTTAGAATCAGAGGTCTCTTTCGGTCCCGAAGAAAATTTAACAACAAAGAAGATAACTTTAGTTGCTAGCAATAATAATAAAAATTCTTCAACTCAAGTCACAGAAAAAACAATTATTATAACTGTTTTAAGAAATGGACAAGTAGATGAACCAATTAATATACTTCCGCCAAAAATTACATTGTTTAAAGCAACATCATATAAAGCTACTCCTGGTGATCTTGTAACACTTGATTGGAAAACGACAAATTCTGAAAAAACTACTTTACAAAATACTACTTTTGATAACACTATAACCAAAATCCCTGCAAATGGATCTTTAACAGTAGTTATTCCACAAGATATAGTGATTCCATCAAATGGAAATGGAGTTACTTTAACTTATAGATTAGTAGCAGAAAATGATAATGGTATTAAAAGTCAGAATGAAGGATCGATTATTCAAACTGATGTTAGAACACTCAATATAGTTGTATCTAAACAACTTGATCCTAATAATCCAATAACGTATCCCATAGATCCTAATGATCCAACAATAGATCCTAATAATCCAATAACAGATCCCACAGATCCCAATGATCCAACAATAGATCCTAATAATCCAATAACAGATCCCACAGATCCCAATAATCCAATAACAGATCCCACAGATCCCAATAATCCAATAGTAGATCCTCCATCAGTTATAATTGAAGATCCTACTAATCCTACAGATCCTGGTAGTTCTGACACTACTCAACCAGGCACTGGAGATACTGTTGCAATTATTAGCGATGTTGATATCATTTCAACTGGTATTGGATATACTGGTGGTGATACGGTTGTTATAAGTGATGGTGATGGTGGAGAATTTTATGTTGATATTAATCCATTGGGGCAAATTGTTGCTTTTAATATTCTTGAAACTGGATACGGATATACAACTATACCTAATATTTCTATAATTAGTAAAAGTGGAGCAGGTGCAGAATTTAGGGCAAGATTGAAGTTTATTCCACTAAATATTTTCTTGGAAAATGAGAATGATAAACTTGTCGACTCTAATAAATTAGTTCAAGTTATTGATTGTGTTGGAAAAACTAGACCAAATATTGGTTATGTAAATGGAGATGCATATTCAGGTCCATTCCATTATCACCCTGATACCAAAAGAAAAATGGTTGGTGCGGTCCATACTATTCAACCTCATCAAATAATTTATGATACTGTATTAGAAAGTTTAGAGAATATGCAAAGAGTTGTTGGATCTACTTCAGCATCATATACTAATTCAAACACATCTAGTAGCACTAGTTCTCCATCATCTACTGATTCAAACACATCTAGTAGCACTAATTCATCACCATCTACTGATTCAAACACATCTAGTAGCACTAATTCATCGCCATCTAGTAGCACTAATTCATCATCATCTAGTGATGTATCGTCCTCCTCCGGATATTCTGGTTACTAATAAATACTTAAAATAATAATATAATATGGCAAATGCACCCGATTATACATTAGCAAGAAATCCACATGCACTTATTCATTGTGGACCACTTGAAGTGGATAGTGTTGATCATAAACGCGATTTGACAACTATAACTTCTGGTGGAAATACTCTTACACATGCAAAAAACGGCAATTATAAAGAAGTTATTCAAGGATTTAGTGGAGAAGTAGTTGGTGTTAACGGAGATCCATCTAAGCAAGGTTTAACTAGTAAAGCAATTGTTGCTAAGTCTGGAGATATTGTTTTAAACGCAGAAGCAGGAGATATTTTTCTGAAAGGTAGAAATATTTACTTTACTGCCAGTGATGGTGAGGCAGGTAAAGGTAATATAATGGCAGAATGTAATGGATATTTACAATTATCTACTGGTGGTGAGTTCAGAGTTTCTGCAAGTAGAATGTGTATCATAAGTGAAGGCAATATAAATTTTGTAGGTTCAGTTATGATTAGTGGTGGTTTCTCTAAAGGAAGTTCTGTTGCTAGCGCAGGATTTTTGAAAGCCATTCTTTCAGGAAACTGGGCATCTATTACGAATGCTATCTTACAATCTTGCAAATAACGAGGGAAACAAAATGATTGATAGTCTGACAGTAGGTAGTATCGATATAATAACTCCACTTGGTGGTGGCGCTTTACAATTACCTCTTGGTCTTTGGGAACCAGGATCATTATCATGCCATAAGGGACACTTTGGTGCAGGTGCTACTGCATTGCCATTCACTGCTTCATTAGTTTGTGGACCCTCTATTACATCGCCATTATCTTTCAATTCAATTGGATTGAATAATCATGTTGGAATTTATAATAATACAGGATCACACATTAAGATTGGTTCAAACTTATCTTTGGGTGCTTTAGAAGCATCATATAATGCTGTTTGCCAGAAAATTACAGGATTGTATTCAAAAATTGTTCCAGGGACTAAAGAAGTAACTCCATCATCAAATAATTGTGCAGCTAAAGGTTTATTGAACGGTTTTTGGTTTTTAAATGGTAGTCCAGTTGAAACAATAGCTCACGGGCATTCTGATATTAGACTGAAAAAAAATATTAAAAGACTTGATGATTTAGAATGTTTAAATAAAATCATGCAACTAAATCCCGTTTCATTTGATTGGAGAGAGGAAAAAATACCTTCTATCTTTTTAAAAGATCATCGTGATGAAAATGATGTGTTAAAAAGAGAAATAGGGTTCATTGCACAGGAAATGGATAAATATGTTCCGGAAGTGACTGGAACTAAAGTATTTTACGATAAATCATATAAATCAATAAAATATGATAAACTTACAGCATTACTAGTTGGTGCAGTTCAAGAACAACAAAAAGAAATAGAATTATTAAAAACAAGAATTATTGCGTTGGAGAATTAAATGGATATTGATGACTCAATAAGAAGACAAGGGATAAAAATTCTTGAAAATGAGCAAAACTCTTTAGATGGTGCTTTTGATAAGCAATCGGACGAAACAGCACCAGAAGGTCTTATATTTGATAAGATTGAACAATCTGAAGATGGGACTTGGTCAAAAACACAATATACACCAAAGGAAACTTTTTATGATGAAAATGTAATTTCTGATAAAGAACGAGAAATAAAAAATAACGCAGAGGTTTTACGAAAACTATGTGCATCGGTTGACAATAAAATCATTACTTTCAATAATGATATTAATTTATTAAAACAACAAATAGTAACTTTATCAACTGAAGCAACAGGTCGCAATTGTAATCCTGGAATTGCACACAGTGTTGGAAATGTAGGTGTTGTATCATCATTCTCATCAATTACTACTATTAATAATGATGTTGAATTTGTAAAAATATATGAAAAAATGGCAGGACCTGGTTATGATGCTGGAGCAGAAAATCCTTTTGATCCAGATAGTACTGTAATATTAGATTCATCATATTCTGGATATGGATATAGAAATGTAAGAGATAATAAAGAATTTAGAAATACTTCTGGTGCTGTAACTGGTCTGGGAACTGATGGCAGTGGTGCGAACATTGGTGATGGAAGATTTGATCTTACAACTCCAGCAGCAACACATGGACTAGGAACTCCAGCTATTGGTTGGTCTTATCCTGGAGCAGGTGGTCTTCTAGCAACAAACACGTCTCTTACAGGTGTAGCAGCACAAAATAGGTGTGTTGAAATTAGAACTGAAATTAATTCTCTTTACGACCAAATTATAGAAAAAAGAATAGAACGAGATTCACTTCGTGATACACTTAATACTTTAAAAGATAATAAATCGGAAAAAGAATTATCTCATTGGGGGATACAAAATACTAAAAATGAAGTTAACATAAGAAAAACAAAAAATGCTTCTGCAATTAGTGCAATTCAAAATTTAGATACTCCAGGAGGATTACCTATTCCTCAAGGTCTTTTCCTTCATTTGGATGCATCAAACAATTCTTCATATTATGGATCAGGAACTATTTGGTATGATTTGACTGATAATAATGATTCGAATCTTGGTGGTAGTCCACCAGCAAATTTCATACGAGATCCTATATCGGAAGAACGAAATCGCTTTGATTTTGATGGCACTGATGATTTTATAGATTTTACAGTTGCTAATGTCACATCTAATACACCTACAGTTACAGTAGAATTACTTGCAAGATTAGAATCGGATATTGATACCACTGATCTAGAAGGACATATACTATTTGGTTGGAATAAGTATAGTGTATGGTCTGGTCCCATTTCAGGTAATGGAACACCAATTGCATTAGGATTTAACACTAGTAATAGCGATCTTTATGGTATTAATTCTACGAATGTTAATAATTTAGGTCTGATTGATAATTTTATTCATTATGTATTTGAAATGAGATCTGATGTTTCGTATACAAATAACAAAATTTATATTAATGGCAATCTTCAATCATTAACGAAAATTTTACCCACAAACGAAGATTCATCAGATAGAAACTTTAATTCTGGTAACGGAAGAATTGCTGGATGGAAAAGTAATAATCTTTATCGAATTCCAATGGAATTATCCCTGTTTCGTGTATATAACAGAGCACTAACATCAAATGAAGTTCAATCTTTATATAATGGCGTTAGGAACCGCTTCTCTTAGTGGCACAGTTGACACCCGTGCCTGAATGCTCTATAATATATGAGTAAGCAACCAAGGCATCATGCAAGACGAGTTTCTCACACGTTGTGTTGTAGACCCTACCAAACGCACATTCTACATCTATTCTAGTGAAGGAGACACCAAAGAGATTATTTGTGATACTGTAGATCAGTTTATGAGTGTTCTTGAAGTCATTCGCAATACTTGTCCAGAAGATGCTTTGGTTTATGCAGAACCACTGGAGGTGTAAATGGAAGTTTTTACTCTAAAAGAATGGGAAGATAATTTTGACAAACTCTTAGAAAGAGTTGAAAAAGGTGAAACCATAGGTATTATAAGAGAAGATGGTAAAGCAGCAGTAATGATGCCTGCTGATGATGAACTGATACGAATACACACTGAGAGTAATAACGACGCTCAGTAGTTCATTATCAGCCCGTGAGACTTGGTAGTCAGAGAGGTTTTATAAACCTTTTCCTCCAGATTAGAGGCTTTGAGATGGTTCAAATCCATCCACGGGTATCTGCTTCCTTAGCAATC
>Ga0208298_1000082_pt1 | contig 42099 bp, 46 predicted proteins | sample 14BtaG_FD_184088 | JGI IMG/M metagenome (GOLD analysis project Ga0208298, IMG submission 184088) | Marine viral communities from the Subarctic Pacific Ocean - 14B_ETSP_OMZ_AT15311_CsCl metaG (SPAdes) (version 2) | ecosystem: Environmental > Aquatic > Marine > Oceanic | place: Pacific Ocean... | reverse complement strand
TATGTAAACTTACCCTTTGCCAAGTCCTTAACAAAATAGTTGCTGTTAAGTGGTTCAACACTCGGAGAAACTTGTCCAAGAATAAAGGAACTCGAAGTTGTAGGAGCAATTGCTTGTGTAGTTACATTGCGTAGACCTGTGCCTTTAAGTAATTCGGGTTCACCAAATCGAGTGGCAAGGTCCTTTGTTGCCTTTTGGCTTTCATCACGAATATGCTTAAAGATTTCATTTGTTATTCCTTTTGCTTCTAAGTCTTCAAATGCGATGCTTTTGCTTTGCAAGTAAGAATGCCATCCAAGCACACCAATGCCGAGTGCACGTTGACGAATAGCAAAGTTACGAGGAGCTTCCATAAAGGGTAAAGATTCTGCCTTATCAATAAATTCTGTCATAACAGCATCGAGGAAGCGAGTAAGAACCTGCACCGCATCAGTGTCTTTCCATTCGTCATAATGAAGAAGGTTTAATGAAGAAAGGTTACATACAAACGATTCTTCATTATTGGCTGATAAGCAAATTTCAGAACAAAGGTTTGATGCATGGACACGCCTTTTGTTCTTTTTATACGCGGCAGGGGCATTTTTATTTACGGTGTCAGAAAAGAAAATGTATGGATAACCAGATTCGTAACGCTTTTGAATTACCTTTGCCCATATTTTTCTTTTTTCTTTATCACCATCAATTATTTCCTTCATAAACTTATCACTGACAGTTACACCAATTGATAAGTTTTGAATAGGATGGCCATCATCACGAATCTTTAAAAACTCTAAAATGTCGGGATGTTCAACGGGTAGGTACGCAGCAAATGATCCTCTTCGTACATTTCCTTGTGCTACAACATTTGTCACGTTATCAAATAGCTCCATAAAATGCGCCGGTCCATTTGATGTTCCACCATCAGAAATTGGTGCACCTCTTTCGCGAAGAGAACCAAAGTATCCAGATGTTCCTCCGCCGACCTTTGTCATCATTCCCGTTTCGGCCTGCTTATAAAGAATAGATTCCATTGTATCATCTATATAAGAACCAAAGCACGAAATAGGCAGTCCACGCTTAAGTGCATAGTTTGCCCAGATGGGAGATGATAATGAATACCATCCTCGAGACATATAGTCTTCAAATTTTTTCGCAAAGCCTTTTTCCTTAAGTGCCTTTTCTGCAGCACCAGCAATTTGCCTAATTCTGTCTTCTGCTTCTACGCCTTCGGCTAAATAGCCACGTTGAAGAAAGAGACGAGAATCTCGATTTAGCCAATAATATTTGTCCATAATTTATATATCAAAAGAGATCGTCTTCGTTGTATGATTTATCTTTCTTAGAATATTCAGTAGGCCTTTTCCAGAAAAAATCGGTTGAAGTATTACCAAGAACATCTTCGTCGAACCATTGTGTTTTTTCAAGTAATTCTGCATCAATATCATCAAACACTGGTTCAATGTTGATTTGTTCCAATGACTCATTAAGGCGATTCTTAATAAAGTTTTTCATGATAGGAGAACTCAGATTTTCTGATTGATACCCATTTACCGACCACTCAATAATTTTTGATTCAGCCTCATACGCCTCAACACATTCTTCACGAATACGATCAATAAGTTCTTGATCAAAAAGCTCGGGATGTTCTTCTCGAATAGTGTTTACAAGTCTAATACCAACTAATGCATGAATCATTTCTTCGCGAGAAGTATAAGCTACTTGCTGTGAAACATCTTTAAGTTGGTTTTTAAAACGATTAAAGTAATTGATTGTATAAAATTGACTAAAAAGAGAAACGTTTTCAACGTATAGAGTAAATAGAACAAGCGAATAGACGTACTGTTTTCTTTTATCTTTATAACGCTTTTTCAAATATTTACGCAGATACTTAACACGATTTTGAATGATTGGTAATTGTAAGTTTTGCTCAAAAACTTCTTCCATATCAAGAATGCTGAGTAAACGTTCATAAGCATTATTATGAATAACTTCAACATTTGCCATTACATAACCGAGGTCAGTAATTGAAGGATGAGGAAGGTTTTGGCCTACGTTTGCCCAAAATGTTTTTACCGCCACTTCGATTTGTGCAACGGCTGATAAACAACGAGTGACCATTTCTTTTTCGTTGTCTGGCATGTTCACCTTAAAATCGTGAACATCTGTTTGAAAGCTAAATTCTTTATCGGTCCAAAAACCGTTATGCATTGCTTGAATATAATCTTCCGTCCAAGGGTAGTGATCTGGTTTACGCGAAACTTGTTCTATAAAAATTGACATAGCTGTGTTGATTGAGGTTTTATTATACCATAAAGAACGCCAAAGTAAATACAAATATTACTTTGCTTTATGATAAAGTGCGCGTAAAGCACCATTAAAGGAATTGCGCAAAACAACCACAGCCTCTTTATTTGAGTTATAGTAGTCTGCAATTTTTGATTCGTCCTCATTTAGAAACTTTGACCAACGTTCGTACTGTATTCGGCCGGGCTTAAAATGCATAAATGTTTCGGCGCTAACATCAAATACTTTGTACTTTCGTTTTTTCACAGAGCCAAGCGGTTTATCAAATGTGGCTACAGACCCTGTTGTGGTTGTTTCTAATTTCATCGAGTTATATCTTCCTGAGTAATGAATATGTTTTGTCGTGTTTTTAAGTGCTTTACTTTAAAAACCGTATGACCCAATATTGAGCCATACGGTTCAGGCGCCGTAACTTCAACCAATGTACCTTTTTTCGCTAATAGTTCTCCGGTTTTTGGTAATGCAATGTCACGGACAAGTGCATATTTTCCTTGTTCTATATTTCCTTCTTCGGTAATATACCACTCATTTAACTCAGGTGTATAGTCCGAAAAATCTATTCCATTTGATTTTTCGAGAATACTAATAAGCTTTTTATCACTTATGTTTGTATGCTCTTTAATCAAATAAAGTGCTGAAGCATATCTTGCAATGGTGCTTTGACCAAGAGGAATCTTTCCTAATAATCTGCGGATATTAAAAACAAGCCGATGAAAAATAGTATAAGCCGATTTTTCTTCAGATGTTTCTGGTTTTTTGATTTTAGTGCCTTTTTCATCTACTATTCCCTTTTTAAATGCATCGGTTTTTTGCCAAGGCATAGTAAGTAAACGCAGAAAGCGTAAAGCGTAAAAAAAGTCAGGTCCTCTAAATAATCCCATAATTTAAATGTTTTTTAATTTTTTTGCTATTGATAAATCAACGCTAACGTCTTTGTATATGTTCGTTGGTAAGTAATTTAAGTAAATTAGGAATGATTTTAACGCGGGCCAAAGTTCTTCATCTACTCTATAAAATAACATTCTTGTTGCGGCTTGTATTTGAAATACGTTATATATTGAAATTATATGATTTAAAAGTAACCTTTCTTTTATCTTGCCAGAATGCCGATAACGTCTAAGTAATCTTACAACATATTTAAACTTTGCAAGGTCTTCATAGAAATCATCGGCACTCAAACAAGAAGGATTCTCATAATACTTTGCTGCAAATAACTCGAAATTGTCGTTAGTTAAATTGTCAAATAACTTCATGTAAAGTTATTTATCAATCAAGTCCTGCAGTGAGTGAGGAAATCGCATCATTAACATTATCAAAGTATTCAATACCAGATGATTTACCACCATCAAACTTGATTTTTCCTTTTTCAATAGAGAAGTCAATGACTGCACCCATTCCAAAGTCTGCTGTATTACCTTTTACTCTTCCGCCAATCTTTTTTGCAGTGGCAAGAACTTTTTTAAGGTCGGCATTAGATGCTTCTTCAATGCTAGCTTCTTCGAGGCCTTCAGCAAGCGTAGCATCAACAGCATTACTAGGAACAAGCTTTGGATTTACTTTCATTTGTGTTAATCCTTTTTCAATGGCTTGAGCACTATTGTTTGCTTTCACATCAACGGTTTGTCCTTTGAAAAGCTTACCTGTTTTTTTCGTAATAGTAACTGTCCAAAACTTGGCTTCTTCAAGATCAGTTGATTCTTTTGCTACGCCTTTTCCATCAGGAGTAAGCTTAACAAGTTTGTCTAAGATAAAATCACGAGAACCAATTTTACGTTGCTTAAATTCTATTTCAGTTTTTGGTGTGTCCTTTGCTTTAAATGTAATAGACTTATTTGAAATGGCAGTAACTACACCAAAGTTTGTTTTGTCTCCTACTTTAAGTTGTTTTACCTTTTTAGCAATATCATTAACAGATTCATCAAGTTCAGCAGATTCTGACATTGCATACCCCATTGCAATTTCATCCATTTCCGAGAAAATTACCCCCAAGGCATCTTCCATTTTTTTGAATTCTTTATTGTAATTACCTCCAAGGTCACGGTTAACCATCTTATTTGCCTTTGAACCAACACTAAGTGGTTTTTCAATAAATTCAAGATATGTTTCTACTTTCTTTAGAATCTGAGGTAAATTCTGTTGATAAACGACCGCTTCATCGAGGCCACGCTTTTTAGCTTCCTTTTCAGCAGCTTTCACGTCATCCTTAAATCCATCCCATGGATTACCTTTTGTGCTTCTAAATCTATCAAGCCATGCTTTGAGTTGATCATCTTTGACTTTGGAAAAATCAATGGCTTCATCAAGTTCGACGTCTTCCTTAAGGCCACGCTTTTTAGCTTCCTTTTCAGCAGCCTTAACATCATCCTTATATCCATCCCATGGATTGCCTTTTACCAATTTAAACCTATTGAGCCATGCTTTGAGTTGATCATCTTTGACTCTGGACCAATCGATCGCTTCATCAAGTTCAGTAGAATTATATATTGGAGGATATGGACTCTTTCCCATGCCGGCTATATTACCTTTTTTATCTTTTTGCACTTTAGACAGCAAACTAATTTCATCTTTAGTAAATTTTTTATTTTTAAAGGCGGGGTTTTTAAAGAGCATTCTTCCATAGTCGGCTAAACTTCTATTTGGATGCTTGGCTATTACATCAGCAATGGCGTCTTGTCTTTCTTTATTTGATTTGGCTTCATTAACAGAAACGGATTCGCCGAGAATCTTTTTGGCGACATCTACATCCATTTCAGACGGATATGTTTTACCATCAAATTCAAACTCTTTATCACCGGCTACTGCAGCTTTTGCGGCGGCTTTAGTAAATTCGTTTGCTTCTTCAATATCCTTTTCGGTTAAAGGAGAAGAGCCGCGGCGCTTTTCTTTATCGATTGAATGAAGGTCAATAAAATCATCATGGCCTTTGCCACCACGGTTGGGTTTATAATCTTTAGCATTTTCAGCCATAACGCTTTTTACGGCATCTGTTAATGCTAATGTTTCTTTGTCATTGATTCTCATAGTAGTATTTATAAGTTTATGCTTTTTTGTTGAGGTTTTTAATTCTTTCGGCCTCCATTTTTTTTATTTGAGGAATAAGTTTTTTAGCGGTTTTTTTGACTAGTGCTGTTTTTAATTCAAGCTTTTTGTCAATTTTCATTTTTTCTGTATACGATAAATCGTTATATGATTTACCACCAGCAAGTTTTTTACGTACAATATCACGGGCCTTTTTTTCAGCTCTTTCTTTTATTTTATCTGAAGACGCTTTTTTGCGCATAGACAATTTACGCTTCATCTTAATTTTTGGTGCCAACCTTTTCATTTGGCGGCTACGCTTCATTCTTTGAGCGGTGTTCAATGGCTTTTCAACCAGATATTGCCTAAAGGTTTTCATGCACTAATCATAAAAAAGCTTGTTATGACTCCACCAATAAGGGCTGTTAACACGATCCACATCACTTTGCTCCAAACGTTTTGCGCCTTTTCGACGTCGTGCACTTTAGTTTCTACGTCTCTTAAACGTGCTTCAATGTCGGACAATTTTCTGTGTTGTTCAATGTTTAATTGTTCTAAGCCAGCAAGCTTTTCTTCAGCCCTTGCAATCGAAACAACTGCATCTGCTAACTTATCAATCTTTTCTTCAATACGATCTAGTCTTGTTTGTTCTGATGAATTCATTGTCCCATGTAAATATTGTTATGCTCCAAATTCGTGTCCTGCAACACGTTTCATTTGTTTTACATATTCTTTAAAGTCTGGTTTTTTCTTATATAATTTAATTGAAATTTCGTCGCGCTCTTTTCCTTTTATGCGCCATGCATATCCTTTTTCGATATGATCAGGTGATGTTGTTTTAACAACTCGTCTTTTAAAACCTTGCTCCCAAGTTTCTCCTTTGTATTTACCTTCACCTTCAGTAAGGTTTGAACGGCTTTGCCAATCAAGGGATTTTTTATCATCTTTAATTGGTCCACCTTTAGCCCATGTATGACATGCTCGAGCAGAATGACATTTGAAATGGTGCATCCAACAATAACCGAGTTCACCATCCTTATCAGATGTTTCGCCGGGCATGCAATCTTTCATTCTTTCAGAAATATCAAATGCAACGCAATTGGCGCAGAGTGATTTTTTTGCAGCTGCTACTGTTGTTTTCCAATACTTTGCGATGTCTTTCCAATAATCACCTGGCTCATCAACGTTGAGTGGACCGTAATTATATTGCTTAATTGTGGCATCACGATTTTTCGTATTAATCTTGAGGTCCTGTGTAGCAGGAGGACATTTGGCTTCTTCAAGCGATTCCTTTTTACCTTTGTGTTTTGCCCAAAGGTCTTTATCTGCGGTGGTGCGGGTTTTCCCTCCAGTGATAAACGAATTGACTCGTGCATATGCCCATTGGTGAGGTGTTGCACCTGGGCGGTGACCTGTTTTCCACGCAGCCATACCACGATCGAATACCTTTTTCAAAATGCCATAAGAAATACCTGACTCATCAGCCTTTTTCTTTAAACCAGCAAGTTGTTTTTCGCTAAGTTCGCTTTGGCCTGGCGTATCCTTTTTATACTTATCGGCATATTCATCAGTGCCAACTTCTAAAGCTTCATTTTTCTTTTTGGTGATCGCCTTTAACTTTTCAAGGTGATCTGACCAAATTTTATATGCTGCTTCAATATTCTTTTTCTTTTCAGGGTCTTTAGTTTTACCAATTGCAACCTTTGCTCTTTGTTGCATAACTAACGTGGCCTGAACTTTATGGGCATGAGTACGATCAGAAGCCGTAATTATTTCAATGCCTTTATTTGCAGTAGCGGCATCTTTAAATCCTAAACCATGAATTGTTCCCTTTGGGTCCTCATCGGTATATAAGTCTGAATGAGATGATGAGCCAGTGTGTTGTCCTTTTTTGCGAGGTGTTCTTTTTTCTGCTTCTTCGCGTGGTACACAATCTGGAACCATTCCAGGGTATCCTTTTTTCTTTTTCATTCCAACCATCTTATGTGTTTTCCAACATGGTCCTGAATGATCGTCTTCTACAAATTCGCCAAACCTTTTGCGATAAGCAATCGTGTGTTTTGAAAGTTTCGTTTTACCTCTTGCATCACCGGGTGCAGGCTTATATGCACGAGGATCATCATCATCCATTTTAGCCTGTTTGTTGAATTGTGCCTGACGTTTTGCTTTAGTTGATTTAGAAAGATCTTTTCCGTATGCAGGATTAAGCTTTTCGACAAAGTGTTTTTTGTCAGTGCTATCAATAATGTAGTTGGGTTTGCGATGTTTAATCGTAATCAGGTCACCCGATTCTGTCCAAACTTGGTCACCAATGTTAAATATTTCGCCACTAATGTATTGTTCGCGCTTGTCCGAAACTTTTTCAAGTTGAACATGTTTACGGAAGTTAGTCATTTCCTTTAATCCCATTCTTTTACGAATAAGATTAAATAGCGTCATATCTTCACCGTATGCCTTTGTTAGTCCTTTTGAAAACTCTTTGAAATCGCCATTTTCTGCAGCAGCCCTCATTTTTGAGGCACTCATACCACTTACGTCATCTGAATCAGGATCACGTTCACCGGCAGAAACAATTTCAATACCATGTTCAAAATCGTAAAATCCATGGCGACCTTTTACTTGGTTATACTTTTTAAGTAATTTTTGAAATTCTGATACGCGGTCAGAACCAACAACCATTTTGATTTTTGTAAAACCCTGATCGTATAAAGCTGAAGCTATGTGCAAAACTGTTTTAGCATTTTTATCTTCGATAATATTGCGCCCATGCTTAGGAAACATTTTACGCATAATAGCAATCTTTTCTTTATACTCTAAAGGATTTCTTTTAGGGTCATTTGATTGAGATGCGTAAACACGATAAGAATTACCAATGGCCTCGGATGCAACCTTTCTAATAAGCTTTTCGTGGCCGACAGTGGGAGGATTAAATCTACCAAAGGTAAAAACTATCTCGTTCCTTTTTTCTTCGTTAAATTGTTTAAAGGATTTCATTATCTTTTGCTTCCGTTTTTAATAATCTGTTTGTATTTATTATCGCTCACAAAAGCTTCCACTTCGGCCAACGCATGAATTTTAGTATGAAGTGCTGAACCATCGGTAAAGTTGTATTTAAGAAATTCAGAGTCCTTTGCTCTTGATGCCAATTTCTTGACATCCCTTTGGACATCCTTTTTAAGACGATCAAGTCTCATTGATCCATATCCATGAATTAGAACAGTTGGATTATCGGGATTTTCGTATGTCCAATCGTCAAAATCGACGGTGCCGGCCATTGCTTGCTCTACAAGAATTTCGTTAACTGATTGTATTAAGTCTTTCATATATTATCTTTCCCAACCTTTCACCACGTCTGGTGAAAAATTGTTTGTTGAAAATTCTAAACGGTCAACAAGTTTTACTGCACCGCCTTCATTATCGATTGCAACAAATCCTTCTGAACCTGTTACTTTAAATCCATTCCTCGTTCTTACAAACGTATCAATTGTTTTTAACTTATCAAGTTTTTCAATGATAATAAGCTTAGCATCAACAATCGCGTTTTGCAATTGAAACATGAGGTCTAAGTTTTTCCGATTGCCTTTTGAAAAGAATTTCATTTCTTCTTCCTGTTTAGCAAGAACTGCAAGCTTACCTTTTTCACTTTTACGTTTTTCGTATTCCTTTGCGTACTTATCATTAAACCAGCTAATTAAATCATTAACGTGTTTTGCAGTACTTTGAATACGTTCACCTTTTCGAACAAGCGTGTTGTTAAATGTTTCAATCTTTGTAGCAAGAGCAGGATTATTTTCAAGCTCGTTAAGTGTTGTTGACTTAATCTTTTGGAAAATTTTGCCTGCCTTTGAAAGTTGTTGAGTAACTTCTTCAGTGTCGGCTTGAGTAAGAGTAGCAGTACCAGAAAGGTCCTTTGGCAAATCAGCATCGATCGACCAAACGGATGCTTTCTTCTTTAGTGATTTAACATTTACACCATAAGACGCAGTCATTGACTGGAAGTCTTTGCCTTTGTATGTTGTATGCCACACCACACCAATGTTTGCCTTAAGCAATGTTTTTGCTAAATCAGAATTTGCAGGAACGGCATAAACAATTGTGTTAGGTTGAAATGTAACGTACTTTTCGCCGTCGATTGATTCGGAGTTTAAGTCGCCCTTTGTAAACATAACATCACCCTGAATTACATCTTTAATTCCAAGGTCTTTCAATTCGTTAAATGCGGTAACAAGCTTATCCGCAAGATCACCTGAAGTATCTTCTCGCACTTCTGCTTCTGACTTATAAACTTTGGGATCAGCATTAAAGATTCCTTTTTTAGCAACGAAGAATTTACCATCGCTTGGATCAACACCGGCAAAGACTGCAGGTGCACCGTCCCATTTAACTGTAACGTTTTTAGAAGAACTTACTTTGCCAGCAAGCATATCCCTTAACGAACGTAATGCAAAGATTGCTTCTCTTGCTCCATTGACGCCGCCATAAATTACACGATCTTCGATATGAGTCATGTGAACGTTTTTGCCAGGGCGGGAAGCTTCTTCAATATATTCGCTAAATGATTTCATTGCTGATTCTTCGATAGAAATTTTGAGGTTGTTTTCACCAGTCTTAAATAAGCGGTGATATTCCATTTTAGGAATAGTAAGGATGTCTCCTTCTTTTAGTTCAATGGGCGTCTTATTATCGAATTGAAAGAACCAACCGTTGCCTTCTAAAACTGTGACTTTACGATGTGCTTTATCGCGATGCCATACGAGTTCAGATGATTCAACATTGGGAGCAAATGTTCTAATCTTTTTACCCGAAACAATTTCGTCTGTGTATGGTTTACTCATTACTTATATTTATATTACCAAAAAAACGAACCGCCTCCTTTTAAACCAAGTTCAGATGCATATCGTGGAAGATTGCATGACCAATATCCCGGCTTTGTTTTATCCTTTTTTGCTGCGCAGTTATGACGTGCGGCGAACGATTTCCTTGCAGCAGGGTCATTAATTTTTGCTTGTAGACCAGATGTGTCTCCAAATTGAACTTTGATTACGTTACCTTTTTCGTTTTTGACGTAAACGTAAAACTTTTTATTACCGCCACGCTTTGGTTTATTTAGTTCTACCTCTTTACCTTTGTATTCTGCTTCGTTAATAAAGGGATGATCTAAAGGTACTTCTTCATTTTCGTATAGACCAAATTCACCAATGTCGGTTGAAAGAAGATACTCATCAAATTCACCGACGTTTAAATTTTCCTTTAGTGCACGAGCAGCGCAAAAAAGCTTATAGTAGTTTTCGCTATGAGGGCGAAAAACATTTTCAGAAAGTGGAATCCCATTTTCTTTATGGAAATCTAATGCTTTATAAACTTCTTCGTCAATCATTTTTCCATTAGTTTAATGTATGCACTTGAATCAGATGTGGAACTACCTGCATAGTTTACCATTTGCGTAACAAACTGATCGGCCTTTTTACCACCTTTATGAATAAGTTCTAAAATGTATAAGCCACCGAGTTTTCCGTGGGCCCATACGTCTGCTCCCTTTTTGCCAACTATCTGATTTAAAACATCATCTTCTGAAATTGTTTTATCAAACAAGTTAAGCATTTTTGTAAACTTAGCAATGGCTTTTCTATCGCCTTTTAAAATTGCCTTTGCTTCCTTTTTCATTTGTGTATTTTTAGGAAGCATTTTTGATTTGCCATATATACGCTTAGAAGCATCTTGCATAAATCCCCAAGAGACACCGCCGCCTCTTGCACCTTTACCTTTAATTTCTGCTTTATGGCTTCCAAACGCGGTATTTGCACGAAGATCAACTTGGCCACCAGCAAATGTAATATAATTTGCCTTTGTGGTATACCATTCACCTCTCACAAGAGCTTTGATGTGGCCTTCGCTAAATTTATAATCAGAAGTTTCGGGTGGCCGCTCAACATTCTTTTCAACGCCGGTGCATGCTTTCTTAACCTTTTTCAAGGAAATGCCGACACACGTTTTTTGTAAATATGCATCTAAAATATCGTCGTTGTATGATTCAAGTGTGCTTGTGTCTAATGAATCTACATTAAATCCTCTTTCAGCCGCCCAGATATCTCCTGGATTCCACTTATCATCTGGCAAAGGTTTAAAGTCGTTGTTTTTGAAAGCAACGTTTTTAGCAGAATAAATTGCTTTCATTAATTTGTCATCGCGGTGAAATGTCATATCACGATCAATGATGTTTTCGCGGATGGCATATTGCGCAGTAAGATATGCAGACGTTTTCCAACCTTCATCGATATTTAAAATATCCTTTAAAGAAGTTTTGCCTACCGAAATGCGCTTAAAGTATTTAGAAAGAATTTCGTCTGTAAAATAATCAACGGGCTTATCATGGCCTTCACCTAGCATCGCCGCCATCCAAAGGCATTGTGCCGATTCACCGACTGCAGTTTGTGCTGTACCACCTCCGGCACCTGCGCCTCCACCGAATTCAGCAGATTTTTTGATATCAGAAGTCGAATAAGTCTTACCATCGAGGCCAACAAATTTAAATGTTTTACTGTCCTTTTTAAACTGTTCAATGGAAGCAAGTACTTCTTCAGTGTTGGCGGCAATAACTGTTCCGCCCTTCATAAGAGTAAGTGGCTCTTGTTTTTTTACCATGTTGGTAAAAATTTCAAGCCGAGAAACACCAACGTTAGGGCCGCCTGAAGCATCCTTTTTTAATTCCGCAGGAGTGAGGTTTGTGGCTTCAGCTACAAACTCCTTAAAGTTAACTATATCAAGCATAGGTTTCGATCATTCTTGTAAGTTCAGAATCAGCAACGTTTACACCAGATTCAATTGCGCCGGCTTGCATATTTAAGGCCCTCGAAAGTTTTCGAAGGTTTGCCGTTTGCTTAGACTTTCCTTTACGTAATAAATCAACGACCTTTTTACGACTTTTCATGTCAAGATCAAGATCACCATCAAGTTTTATTTTATCTACGATTGATTCCATGAAATCGTAAATTTCAATATCGGTGGGATCGATTTCGATCATAAATGCGCGGGTCCTAAGAGCACCATCAGGATCAAGCTTATCTAATTTTAGGTTGGAGATGAAAATAACCTTTCCAGTAAATTCAAAGAAACGTGGAATTTTGCCTTGGTCAATTAATTCCTCGGGGTCATCGTATTCATCGGGTTCAACGACGTTTTTACCCATTTTGTTCCAAACCAATTTTCGTACTTTTTTAGTATCGGTTGCAGCCTTAAAGATGTTTCGTGCTTCTTGGTCCTTTAAGGCATCATCTGAATCATCAAAGAGGATGATATCATTTTGATATCTAAACAAAAGAGAATAGATACCTGCGGCTGATGCCGTACCGGTGTTTTTAAAGTAACCTTTACCATCAGATAATCCACTTGAAGCTAAGACCTTTTCAACGGTAAACGTTTTACCAATACCTCCACGGCCTGCAACAAAGAGCGCATTGGACGCACCGGAGATTGTCATTTTAATAAGGTTTTCCAAATCGCCGAGTTGCTTTTCATATGAAAGCTTTTCCTTTTGTGCCTCTAAATCATCAAGCTGTGAGTTGTAGGAATACTGTTCTTTTGAGGAACCTGCTCTGACAGAACCACGAACAGAACCAATCGCCGTTAAAATCGTATCTCTTTGAGAAAGGAGTTTAGTAATATCTTTTTTCGTTCCTTTCCAGTCGTACTTTCTTCCAACCTTTTGAATAAGTGCCGGATTCTGCGCTTCTAACTCGTCGAAGATTTTAATACCTACTGATTTCCAGACCTTAAATACCTTTTGCTTAGTAAACCCTGGGCTTGTAATAAGACTTACTACGTTTTCATAAGCATCGTTTGGGTCGACGGCTTCTGTTAGAAAGTCACATTCATCATCGCTAAAATCTTCTTTGAGCGATACATCAGTTGGATACGTAATAAAGTATCCCATGGCGATTTTTCCACTTTTAAGGATATCAGCAATTTGTGGTAAAACCTGAACCAAAGAAACATTACGATCAAATGCAATGTGATAATTTGGTCCTGATGTTGTACCATTCCAAAAATCGACTGATGCTAAGTTGGTTGAGTTTGCCGACCCTATTGATTTCCAGTTGAAGCGAACCGATTCAATTTTCGATGCACCGGGTAAATAATATCGGATACCATATCCAGCACCATTTTTGTTTTTGAATGTTTCCATACCCATCGTATGGAACATTGATGTTTTCCCAGTCTTCTTTCTTAAATAGTTTAAAATAAGCTTTGTTGCTTTTTTAAGAGAACCGGTGGCTATGTCTTCGTTTAAGTACGATCTAAATTTACGCATTTCCCATTAAGTTAAGATTATAGATCTATTTATAAAAAATGTTTGTTTAATCATTGACCCATTTAGCGTTTTTATAAGAACTTTGATTAAGCCATTTTGTATATAAATCAGTTTCTTTTTTGTGGGCTTCAATTTCCCAAGGTAAATCATCATAATTTGTTACATTAGTATCATACACAACACCTTTCCACTTTGAAAGGTGCGATGAATTGTAAATGTCCTTTAGCTCGCCGCGGGCCCATTGCTTAACATGAACCAATTCGTGCATTAATGTTTGAATGAGATATGGCTTATTCTGTTTAGAATCAAGATGAATGGTATACTCCCGAGGACGATATGTGCTATCTTCCCAGATACAATCGCCATGATAGCCATCTTCACTTAAAAGATTGCTCTTTAGCTTAATGGTAATTTCAAGTGATTTTACCATGCGGGGCATTAGATGGTTCACGCCCCATAGGCTTGCATCATAAACAAGGTCGCGAACTCGACAACCGGAACCAACTACTGAAACACACATTAGATCTTAAATGCTGAAAAATCTTGATTGGTCGCAACGTTTGTTGACTGCTGAATCTCATCACTCGATAACGTTTGTGCAGAATCTTCAACATCATACAATCTCATTTTTGCTCGATCAATACCAACCACAAATCTTTTGTTTTGAGTAGGATCATTATATCGATTCTTAAGCTGCTTAACCATAAGCTGATTCATTGATTCGAGCTGCTCCGTAGAAATAAGTGCAAGCATTAGGTCGGCCGTTGCTGGCAAACCAAAAGATTCCGACGTGTCTGTAAGTTCGACATCGGTATTACCAAACCCAGAGCGAGTAACTTGTGTCGCTGACCAAATAGGCAAATTGTTTTCAACAGCAAGTCCTCGAAGTTCTTCTGCAATCGCCTTAATAAGAGAGTACGTGTTAACCGAACTACCAAGCCCTTTAATACGAGATGAAGACATAATGTTGAGATAGTCAACAAAAATGACATTAGGACGAAAATCCTTTTTTAATTTGAGTTCATCGAGTAAAGCTCGAAAGTGACCTACGTGGGCCGACGCTGTCGGATATTCTTTAACGATAAGTTTTCCGCGAGTAGCCTTTTTGAGCCCACCAATTTTGGAATTAAAAAGTTGTTCAGGCAACGTCTCCAGTTGGTCAATTGGCACATCAAAAAGATTCGCATCGATTCTTTCAGCAATCCTTTCTTCTGCCATTTCGAGAGTAACATAGAGAACGTTGTATCCAGCGGAGAGATAGGCAGAAGCAAAGTGACACATTGCCAGACTTTTTCCCACACCAGTACCTGCCAAAATAATATTGAGAGTTTTATTCGAAACACCGCCTTTTGTAATGGTGTTAAATAAAGATAAGTCAAAGGGGATTTTATCCTCTTGCTTATGATAGAATTCGAATCGTTGATCTGAGTTTTCAAAATAATCGTGGCCAACATTTGTATCAAATGACACTTGTAATGCCTTAGATAAAATTCCGGGGATAGCACCTTCTGTTAGTTGGGTTTCCTTTCTATCTATGATGCTGATTGATTTAATGATTGCAAGATAGACTGCTCTATTCTTGCACCACTCCTCGGTAGAGTTTAATAGCCATTCTCTATCAACTTTTTCATGGTTATCCAAATCAAGGATAATTTCATGAATATCATTACGATTACCTTTATTTATAAAATCGCTTTTTTGAAATTCAACATCGAGGGCGGCCGATGTCGGCAGCTTGTTGAATTGCGTTAAAAAGCTAAGAATGAGATCATATACAGAACGATATTCATTTTCAAAATATTCTGATTTAATATGAGGTAGAGCCTTTCGGCAAAATTCTTCATCCTTCGTCAGATTCTTGATTATCAGTTTTTGTAGGTTGGTCATCAATATGATTGTCAATTAGAGAAACTAAAACGTCTCCCATAAAGTTTTTAAATGCCTTTGACTTTTCGAGCTTTTTCTTTTTCTTTGGTTTAGGAACTTCGTTAATAATAAAATCAAATTTTACAACGGGCTGATCAGTTGTACCTGTAATTTGTACTTTTCCGTATGTATATATTACACCAGCGTATGGGCCCTTTATGATTTTAAGGGCATAAAGTTCACTATCTCCTTTTTCAACGAATTGAACGTGTTTTTCTACATTAATCTTATTCATCGTTTTCTTGATTATCTAATACTGATTTATACGCCACTTTATAGCGCCTTTCAATTGCCGAAGAAAAGTCTGTTTTATCAAAGATGTTATCCCAGAACTCTTTCTTCAAAGTATCTTTCATACGCACATTTCCTGAAAGCTCTTCGCCAGTTTCAGGATTTTTTGCTTGATACCAACCGTTCTTGGGTTTAATAACATAACCCATTTCAAGTGCAACTTCAGTTAGGCCTGACCATTTCTGAATACCACCTTCCCAAGAAACAGAAATAGGAATCTTTGATTTTTCTTTTACAAAGCGAGACTTTTCTACATTTACTACAAAGTCATACCCTACAACCTCGGTGCCTACTTTATCTTGGCGGCGACCAATAATCCAAACATTATCGGCTGAGTACATTACGCCTGTGCCGCCTGAAACAACCGCTTTAGGGAAAAGACCCTGTTCCATATATGTGTGATTAATTGCAACCAATGGTACATCCTTCAACGTAAGCATTGGTGTGATCATACGAAATAGACCTTTTAGTGCTTTAGCACGAGTCATATCTGCAACTGACTTTTCATTCATGGCATCTTCTACTTCTTTCTTCGAAGCGATGTTACCAACAGAGTCAATAATTACAATGACACGATCTTTACGGTCAATTTCATTAAGCTGATTGACTAAATCGAATTTTAGTTCTTCGATGTTAGTAACAGGTGTATGAAGTACGCGATTTATGTCTACATCAAATGCTTCGAAATAAGATTGCGGTGAACCAAATTCAGAGTCATAAAAAAGTAGTACTGCATCATCGTGTTTTTTCAAATACGCAGATGCCATAAGCAGTGCGAATGATGTTTTGAAGTGTTTACTTGGTCCTGCCAAAACGGTTAGACCCGAAGCCAATCCTCCATCAAGGGAACCTGAAAGAGCGGCATTTACCATTGGCACTGCGGTTGTGGTGAGTTCTTTTTCACCAAATAATTTTGAATCAGCAAGTACATCAGTACCTGTAACTCGACTTGATTTTTTTAGTTTATCTAATAATGACATATCTTTTCTTAACTGTGTATATTATACCATTTATAAGTGCTTTTGTACACTACAAAAAGGCTTCAATTGTTTGTTTGTTTTCTTCAAAATCTGATTCTCTTTTTTTGTTATCGAATATCGCAAATTCAGAAATCTTTGTATCGGTTTTTCCATCAAGCCATTTTAAAATAATTTTCGACATGTCAACGGCGGTTGTGACTGGAACGTTTTGACAAATCATATTGAGATTTTTTCTTCCACCTTGAAGTTGAAAATCCTTTGGCATTTTCATAATTTCTAAACATTCTCGAATAGTAAGATATCGATCTTCGGATGGATGTGTAAGACATGTTGGCATATGCCCAACAAATGCTCCAATGTAACCGCTTGGAATTTCTGTCGTCTTTCTCATAATATTCCCACCCGCTTTAAGCTTTTCATAAATTTGCATACAGCGCGTCGCCTGTTTATCGTAACCATTTTCACCCATCCATTCAGCAACTTGGTTATATTCAATGCCATGCCTTTCTAAATAATCGAGTGGATTGATGCTATGCTCAAGCTTTTGAGAAAATTCTTTATGCGAGATACCACCTTCAATTTCTTCAAGCACATAGCGATAGAATGGATTTTCAGATGGTGTTGATTCATTCGTAAGACGATTCATTGGATCGTCTTCTGAGACGTGTGCATTTAAAATTGTGTCTTCAATTTTTTCGTGTTGACGATGATAAAAATCCATGTAGGGAATCGATTCACCTTTCCAAAAGAAATAGAATGCCCTATCGCGAGTTTGGCTTAGTCCGTGAAGTTTAGATTTAGTCTTATATAGCGACATCGCATAACCATTTTCCTTTGCTATAACACGCAATTTTTCAACGATAGGTTCACCCATTTTTGAAGCAAGACGAGGTGCGTTTTCACCCCAGAAAACCTTTGGCTTAACTTTGCCTAAGACGTATTTTGCAGATTCAACCATCCAATCGTTGGCTTTATTATCTGTCGATGATGATGGACTAAGTGAAGACAATCCTGCGCAAGGACAGGTGGCACCAACTACGTCTACCGATTTAAGAGAAGAAGGGACTTCATTTTCGTCAATTCTATAATATGGTATTGTGTCATTATGATAATCACGATATTGTGAATCATTAGCACCAAAAGGAGAATATGACAAAATGTATTCGGGCTTTTTTCCAAACACCTTTTCCATTCCTAAAGGAAGACCGCCGATAAGAGGCACGATTGCCGCGTGGGTGTAGTTTGAATTCATATTAAATGTGTTTTAGTATTTTATTAGTAAGTTCTTTAAACGTATGAGAGGCATCTTGATGTTGACGATAGAATTCGTATGCATCATTTCTCATTTTGTTACGAGTCATATGACATAGACCAACTTCTTTCATTTGATTCCATGCATCTTCAAGATTGTTTTCGTCAAGCCAAATTGTTCCGCTTTCTTCGTGTTCGATAAGCTTTTTGCCGGTTGCGCGGTGTGTACAACGTTCACCATATCGTTTATTGAAAACCGGAATAGTTCCTGTGCAAACTACTTCGCAATGAGTATATTCAATTGAACGGAAAATGTATTCAGGCTTTAAACGTGAAAGTTGATATCCAAACCCAGAAAGAGCCATGCGGTGCAGCATTTCTTCTTGAATGTATGGGCCAAAAACGTGGGCGTTACCTCCATACGATTCAGTAAAATTATAAGATGCAATGTCTTCGGCTAAGCATTCTTCAAATTCTGCAAGTTCACGAAATCCCAAATACGCGGGACTACGTTCGATGCCTTCGTAGGTAGTGAGTTGGGCATTGGGCTTTAAATAATTTTCGACAAATTTAAACATTTCAATGTAGCCTTTCCAAGAAGTGGTACGACCAATCCATTTATGATGTTCAGTATCAATGCGATTCAAATCTTTAACCCAATATTTATTGCGCACTGGTTCAAATGCCATCCCTGGCTGAAAGGAAACAATGGGCGTGCCTTCTTCAGTGCCAAATAACGAGACCTTAGGACCAACCAATTCTTCTGCGTAATTTGCAAATCCATTCGATGGTGAGTGTGCAAAAATAACATTAGCACGTTTAATGGCCTCGTCTAAACACGCATTACGGCGAATACTCGCCATAGCATGGTCGTGTTGAATAAGCGCAATTGGCACCTTTACCTCATCCAATAATCGCTGAAAAGTTTCCTTTGCTGCATCTGGGGCGCTCAATGGAGGTAAACTGTTAATGATAACGAAGTCTTTTTCGTTACACTCTCGAATCATGTTTGACGCAAGTTCTTTATCAGCAAACTTAAAGCATTCAATTTCTTCAACATTATGCGCATTCTTGCGTGTCCACGATTTATCCTTTGAGGCAAATACCTTCACCGAATCGCCAACCGACTTATGATATGCCAATTGCTCAAGTGTAAACTTTGTTACGCCGCAGCCTTCGATGCCGCGGCCCATTATGATAGAAATATTTTTCATTTTACATCACGGTTTAAAAAATCTTTATCGGCGTCTTGACCATCGATGCCTTTACGACAATACGCAACTAAGAATGAAGCGTAATTGATTAGATCTTTTCCAGAATCTTCGATTGATTCAAAATTAGGTTCATAGCTTGGATCATTTTCCATTGCTTCAATAACCGAATACATTCTAAGTGTCTTTGCATAAATGATATCCAAAAGTGATGCAATTCCTCGTGGGTAATAATCCGCCTGGCGAATTCTAGAATTAGGATTTTGATAATCCTTGGACTTTTTGAGTTGCAGCTGATAGCATTCATTAAGAACTCGAATTGATTCCGGCTGTTTTTCTTCTTTCATAGGTGTATTATAACATTATTTATGATGATTGTAAAACAAATTTTTTATCGTCCCACTGGTAAATCCCGTGTAAGTGATATTCGTCTGAAAATGTTTTTGCGATAAAAATGTATAAAATATCAGGGTAGTTGCGAAAAGTTTCTGCATGGGCGCTGTTCGCTCTTTTTAAAACGTACGGAACATAATAATCACCTTCAGTAACCTTTACTTCAACATGCTCGCCATTTTTATTTATGACATCTTTATAAGGCCGCGGATCGTCCGTAAAGTTTTCTTTTTCAATGAGATATTGTTCGGCAACATGACCATAAAGAGATGTCGAAAATATTTCGTTAAATGATCTATTTCTGCGGGTGCTAGGCTTATTAAAAATTTGTGTTGCTTCTTCTTTAGCACGACATGCTAATGCAGAATGATCTATATCTCGAAGTGAGAATTTCATATTGTTTTTATCATACGGCTATGCATAAAACTATCGCCTAACAATTCTTCAGTCATGTTATGTAGTCTTTGCCTTTCAGCTTCTTTTTCGATTTGCTTTTCGATTAGCCCAAAGTGTCTTTCGTAAACATGCAATGAACCAACATTCCAATAGATTGGACCAGCTTCGTATCGTTTGTATGTGTCTGTTTCTAAATCATCGATGAGATTGTCGCGGACGTGTTTTTGCCATGCAAAATCGTTATTGTAACCAAACACAGCATCGTTAGATCGCATGTTAACTGACGTAATAAGTTGATTGTCACGGATAAAATATTGCACATTGTTTGTACAAATAAAATCTGACATCCCATTGCTAAAAGCTTCTATGTGAATATTGGGACGAGTGTAAATCATGTTAGCACGGCGAGAATTTGGATCTTCGGCAAGTTCAGTTAACACGTTTTGATATTGAGAATAGTTTTCTTCGCTATGAATTAGATAACCATAGTTAGAATTAATGATGCCATCTTTATCTGAAACCGCTTTCCATATCGCAGGAGTTTCACCGGCAATATCATTTACATCAAGCGATTGAGATTCGTACCAATTGAGTTCGCGTTTAATGTAGTCATAATTAGGAGATCGCAGAATAAATTCTTCATCTGCCACAAAAGATGCATTAATTATTTCGATTGTTTTACAATCTGTTTTGTCTATGACAAATTGTTCAGCTTTGTATTTTTCAATAATTGCTTTCTTGATATCTTTAACTTGCATATGTATTGGTTGTAAGTTCTTTAGTGATTAGTTCCATAGCACGATCAATGTCGTTTGCGGGTCGAAGAGGAGTTTCAAACTCGAAAGAGTGTGTAGTATATCCGGTTTGTCGATGAATAACCTGACCATCTTCGATTCGATAATCACGGCTCCAATTAAACTTTTGACAAAGATAATCATAACAAATATGAAACCTTTGGGCTCCATCAATTTCTACTTCGATGCTTTGATTTGCTGTTATTTTCATTATATATTAATCGTAGTTGTAAAAAGTTTTTACGCAATGTTCATAAACGCCAATTGCTAATGTGCGTAAGGGAGAAGGTGGCATGTAAATAGTAGAGGGATTGCCGCCTACTGCCAACAAAGTTTTGGCTATTCTTTTAAGATGAAATTTTTGGATCTTATGTCCTGCCTTAATATCACCAAAATCAATAGGGAGGCGTTCTCCTAAAAAGCGATTGGCAAGAGTGTCAGCAAGATACACAAGAAAGTCATTTTCACGAAGACTATTTTCCTTATTCATACTAGTATTCTACCAAAATCTTGGCAGAAAGTACATAAAAAAGTAACCATTGTGAATCTCAAAAATACGGTATTTACGCAAATTGACCCTTTGAAAGGGCAAAATCGATGGCGCGGGATGCCTCGAGCCTCACTGGACGTCCCTTGTACCATCCGCCATTTTCCATATCGATTTCTCGTACGAGGGCTTCTACATCCTCTGGAGTGATTGGATATCCCCTTCGAATGGCGTTTGCTGCAATGCTCATCATGATTCTATACATGTGATGATACCAGCCTGACTCATTGATGGTCGTATATTCCGCCACCAATTGCTTATTGACAAATGGACAATCCCTCCAGCCTGACCAAGTTATGTTTGTATTGGTTAGCTTATTCTTAAAATGCTTTCGCAATTCTTCTTGTATTGCATCAGAAAAATTGCTGCCAAATGTATTGCTTTGATTATTCACAAAAGCGTGCTTTGACATAAGTTTGTCTGGATCGAGGTGAGGACCATTGTGCGTAAAAATAAAATTGTAAGCATTCTGATATTGTGCTGGCACATAATACATGCGAGACAAGTCTTTGGTTTGAGGATCACCAAGAGAATTATATTCTTTATTTGCAGCAAACCATAAGTGCTTGATCTTATCAGCCTTTACTTCTTTTGTCAATGGAAAAACTATTCTAAACTTAGGCTTTTCTTTTGAAGAAGATGCAGAGCTATAGCATACAAAATGGTGGCCCTTAAATGTTTCAATGGTGTTTTCAAACGTATCTTCATACTCGTCAATATCCATCGCCACCCAGCTTGCCCATGATATGACATTCCGATTTGCACGAGTAGTGCCGGGGTTATAAATCGCAGGAGTGATAAGAGGCGAACCATCTTTTCTTTCTCCCTTTTTTGGTTTATACCCCGGCTGCTCGCTAAGCGAATATAGCAAATCTTCGAACTTTTCCCAATTGGAAAAAGACATATTTCGATGCGTTTTATTATCGAATATGCTATTGAATATTGTTAGCTTATAGCTCATTGAGTTTTCCGTGATTTCCTTTATGACTTGGTGGAGTCCAACCCTCTGGTTTAATTAGATCAGGAAGTCCTAGTTTATTAGGACGAGATTCTTTAATGCCAACCTCTTTTGCCATGTTGGCAGTTTGTACCTTATTCCAAGCCTGATAAGCGTTAACGCCGAATGCATCCATTGTGCCAATTGCTACGACACACAGATCAATCAAACCATCAACAACTTCTTCAGCGTCTTTTTCTTCGGCTGCCTTTTTCGTTTCGTTTAGTTCTTCCTCAAGAAAACGTATTCTAAATTGTAGAAATTCGTTTAGTTCTTCAGGACTAAGCTTTTCAATTGCTTTGCGCACACCAAACTTTGTGTGCATATCATAGATGTCTTTTACCCAGTGTTGCATGTTAGTTGTTTATTAAAAAAAGAATTGCTGTAGATCTGCTCTTGGTTCTGCTGACCAGCCGATCGCATTGAGAATAATGTCGATTGGCGCAAGGAATGTTTTTTCAAATTGAAGATCGTAGTTAATGTATTTATGTAGTTCAAGTTCCTCTGGTAAATGGCCAGGGAATGCAATAACATTTTCCTGAATACTGTTTGGCACCATAAGGTAAACAAACTTTATCTTATCGCCATTCTGAATAATTTCATACTTTTTCTCGAGACCTTTATTACGTATCTGACGATTATAGAGAAGTGAGCCACGAACATGAATTGGTGTACCCTTTTCGTAAATGGTTGATGCACAAGCCCACTTTGACATATCCGTTATTCCTCGAGGAAAGGCGACTTCATCAGGAGAAAGAGATTTGAAGTGGTCTTTAAAGAGCTTAATCGCTTCCTGTGTTTTTTCCTCGTCGCCGGTCACAATAATTTTAAACATTTCTTTCATTGCTTTGCGACAGACTTGAGGTGTTGACGACTTAACAGCTTCAATACCCATGACTTTGATTTTTGGTTCAGCGTATTGGACCCCTTCGTTATTGTGAACATTGAGAATATAGCGCTTTTTAGCAGTCCATACACCACGATCAGCGATTGCTTCACGTTTCATAACCATACGATTTGTGTAAGCATTACTTTCTTTAGCAAATTTGTCGAATGCTTTTTCTAGCATTGGTTCAATCGCCTTGCTTCCAAACTCATCAAGAAAGGAAATGGGATTGTTTGGTTTGAACTTGTCAATGACATCCTTTACGCCGATGTAAAGCGAATCAGTATCCATTGCAATCACACGGTCTTTTTCACTTTTAAGAAAAGAATCTAAATAGCCATTTACGCTTTTTTCTGCATGCTTAATGACTGCTTGGCCTGTAAGAGTAATACCAGAAGCAATCCGCAAATCGAAATATCGAAAGTACTTATTGCCCATAGCACCATAAAGAGAGTTCATAAGAATCTTGATTGCTGTCTGAAGAGTTTCGAGACGAGCAACCTGCGAGGTGGTTGCAATATATTCGGTGCGCTGTCGTTTTGAAATTGTTTCAAGTTTTGTTTTTGCGTCAAGCATTTCCTGCTTAACAGTAACACGTTTATCGTACAACTCCTCGACGATTTCGGGAATGATTCCTTTCTTTGCCTTTGAAAATACAGCACCATTCGAAGCAATCGCACCTTCGGCGCCTGGCATAGTGAGAAGAGTTTCGGGTGACATATTGTATTGCACAATAAGATTTGGATAAAGTGAATTGAGGTCAAAGGACATTACCCAGTCGTGCATTCCAACGTGCGGATCTTTTACATAGCCACCAGGGAAGGCAGCTGTGGTTTTATCTTCAGATGGAGGAATGGCGATTTTAGAACGCGCTAGTCGACGAAAAATAATAGAATCCCATATCGCTGTAGTGCCAAGTGTGTCTTGGTAATTCACACCACCTAGATACGCCATTGTCATAACGAGTGTAATGAGACCAAGCTTTTCTTCCATACGTTCGATAAGCTCAACATCTTTAATGTTATAATCGACAAATAGCTGGTAATCTTCGTCATACAAATCACGCAGTGTACCGATTTCAGAATAGTCGAGTTTCTTTTCATCTAAGACTACACTTGAAATATGGTTAAGCGAATAAGATTCTTGGTTACCATAAGTATATGCAAACTTTTTGAAAAGTTCCATATAGTCAAGATGTTGAATTCCTACAATATCAAAGGTTGTTCGAACAGTGCCTTGAATGCGAATATCCCTTCGTTCGATTTTGCGCCAGGGAGACATGTTGCGAACAACTTCTTCGCCTAAAAGAAACGCCATTCTGGAAATCATATATGGAATATCAAAGAAACGCGTATTCCAACCAGTGATAATATCAGGTGTATTATCAGGCGAAGACCAATATTCAATAAAGGCCTGAAGCATTGATTGCTCATTAGTGAATTGACGGTATTCGATATTCAGGTGTTTTAGTTGTGACTTTTTCTCGTCATAACCTTTTAATCCCCAAACACGATACGTATCATCCTTTGAGCTTTTATATGCGATAGTAAGTATTTCGTTGATTGGATTGTCAATCTCGGGAAAGCCATCGCCAAATGCTGTTTCGATATCAATCGATGCTATGTCAATTAGACGACGATCATAAGGAATTTCGTTAGGAAACTGCCCTTGAATAAATGCGGGGATGTGACGATCGTTGCCATAAATTTTAAACTCAGGCACATCCCTATATGTTTTTTGGAAATCCCTAAGCTCACGCATTGAGCTAAACTGCAATGGCTCGACCGGAACGCCGTCAAGCGATTTCCATTCGGTATTCGGCTTTTCAGATTTGAGATATACCGTGGGCTTGTATTTAATGCGATGGGAAATCTTTTTTCCGTTATCGTCGTATCCTCGATAAAGTAGATTGTTCGCCAGCCGCTCGACAGAAGTGTAGAATCCTCCAAGAAACATAGTTTATTCTACCACAGTTTGGGCAAATTGTACAACCAAAAATACAATTACGGGCTTGGAACCCTTATTCATACCCACATTCTTTCGTAATGTTTGATAATAATATTAAGGGCTTTTTGATCACGTTCACGCATGTAATTTTCGGTCTTGATGCTCTCATCGAGAATTGCTTCCTGCTGTTTTGGAATTATGTCAAAAAAATCAGCTCCCTCAAATGCTTTATCAAGTAGGTCGTTTTCATATACTTTTTTTCGTGGACGATCACATTTAATGTAAACATATGCCCACTCCAACTCTTCTCGTGCCTTATTGGTAGCGTCAGCTTCTTCCTGAGAAATATGACCTGCTTCAACTTCGTCAGACCAATCCCAGTCGAGATTATCAAAAGCTTTTTCTTCCTCGATATAATTCACCAAACACTCAAAGAGAATATCTCTAATAAGTTCTGGCTTATCGCTCCAACAACGTGGGATTTTTTTAGTGAGCCATTTTTGCTTTGGTGCGAAGAGGTCGCAAATCCATTGCTTAATTTGAAGGATTCGGTATTTCATATTTTTGTAGAGTTAAAAACACCCCCGGAATTACGCTTCATAGTCCGCTAGACTAGAGAGGCGCCGGGGGTCTGCTATAAAAATTTTTTATAGACTTAGAGAGTAACCTCCCTGGTGCGCATCGTGGAGAGGCGTGGGAGGTGTTGTTTGCTAGAATCGCAGGTTAAACGATCCCGTAACTTTTTCTACGCATGGTAGATAAGCTAATATTATTTATAAGCTATTCGGTAAGAAGGCTTGGGCTTTTATCAGCATTAATGGTAAATTGCTTTGGCTTCTTTTCCTCTGGAATATTTTTTTCCAAAGATACGGTAAGAATGCCATTTTGCAATGTAACATCAACGACTTCGATAAATTCGGCAAGATTAAATGACTTATCGAATTTACGAGTTCCAATGCCTTTATACATGTAGTCGGCTGAAATATCTGAGTTATCTTTTCCTTCAATAGTCAATACACTTTTTTCAAGTGTGACTGAAATGTCTTCCTCAGTAAAGCCAGCAACGGCTACTTCGATTTTAAACTTATCGTCATCACACGCAATTAGATTGTGCGGAGGATAAGATTTATAATTATTTGTTGCTTCCATTCGATCAAAAAATTGATCGAAGCCGATAGACCACGAGCGTGGATATTTTAGTGTTGTCATATATGTTCTCCTTATAATAAGCGAGTTGTTTGTCTGTGTTTGAGACCCATAATAGGCGTCTCTTTGAATAACCTACTCAGTTATCCAAAATCTATTTATTTGTGAGACCAATTGAATACTTTGGCTGAAGTGTCCAATTTCTTTTATCTCGGTGAGGGATAATCTTTATTGCTTTAAGAGAGGTCTTTGGATTTGCGTTTTCTACTTTACAAATTTCTAATAAACCCCAGTCTGATAAAAGCGTTGCAATGGTGTTTCTTCTTGCTAAATCATCCTCTGTAAAGTTTGATGGTTTCCCATCAAGCATAAAAAGTTCTTTAAAATGCACAATAAAGTAATGCCCTTGTTTGTGTAAAATGTGGCAACTTTGAAAAAGTGTATTATGTTCTTTCTTCGAAGAAACTCCAATGCGAGTTAGTGTTTCTTTTATTTTTAGAAAGTCGTCAGGTTCACTCAATAAGACCTCCAACATGCTTGTTGGAGACCATTCTATAATGTCATTATTCATAAAATAGTATTTATATGAATGAGTATCTTCGACTTATGATTTTTTCATGCCACCCGTGCTGTGTTTTTTTCTTAGTTTTTCTAATTCTTTTTTTGTAAAAACAGGATAATGCATTTCAGCGGTTTGACGAGAATAGTTGTATTCCTTTTGTATAAGAGCGATGTCTTCAGACACATCTTTCTTTTTAGCCCATTTCGAAAAACGCTTTTTATTTGTTACCATGTTTCGATAAAAATCATATTGCATTCTTGGCGGAAGGTCCGCATGCTGATTCATTTCATTGGCAAATAAAACGGTGTCCCTAAAATAAGACATACCACGATTGATAATGAATGGCACATAAGATTTGTCTATTGCATCAGGATTAATGACCTCTAAAGATTCATCAGCCTTTGAATCGCATAAAAGGTGTTTACCTTTACGACCCTGATTTATGTTGTTTATAAAAGTGAATGGTGTTGTTTTATTACTCATTTCCACTGACCTGATGCCATGATTTCTGTTAAGCATGCAACAGTATTGATTTCTTTATCTGCAACAAAGCACGCCTTATGCTGATAATCAGCAAGGATTAGAATGATTGCCGGAATCGATTGAGGTTGCACAAAGTCATAAAGCATATCATAGATTCTACGAAAAACAACCGAGGAATCTACATCGGCGTTGTTCGTTACCCATGATCGCATGTTTTTAAAGTCTTTGCCTTTGATGAATCCTATTAGAGATGCAACATTCTGATCAGACATACCTACAAGAATGTCTGTTGTGATTTCACCAGACGATGAGTATCTTTGACATTCGTTAATTACACGACGCCAATCTGGCGCATAGCGCATAATAAGTTCAGCAAGTACTTTATTGTTATAGCTAACCTTTTCTTTTTCAAGAATGAGTTGCATTCTTTTCATGAATTTAGCCGCAAGTTCTGCTAGCTGTTTTTTCGTTGTATTGAACTCAATGACTGAACAACGAGAATGCAAAGGTTCGATGATGCGATTTTTAAAATTACATGTAAGAATAAATCTACAGTTTGCGCTAAACTCCTCGATGAAGCCACGCAAAGCTGGTTGCGTAGATTGCGCATTAAGATAATCAGCCTCATCAAGAATGACTACCTTAATACCACCTGTCAATGAAACAGTCGATGCAAACTGTTTAATCTTTGAACGAAGAACGTCAATGCCGCTTTCTTCAGAAGCATTAATAATCATATAGTCCAGATTCAGTTGATTGCATAAGGCTCGAGCAACAGTGGTTTTACCTAGGCCAGCAGAACCGCTTAAGATCATGTTAGGTATTTCAACCAGCTTGACTAAATCATTAAAAGACTTTTTTAAATTTGCAGGAAGAATACAATTATCAATTGTTTGTGGCCTCCATTTTTCGCACCACAGAAATTCATTTTGGTTTGTCATAGTTTATTGGTTTAGAGTATTTGGCGTAAGTAAGTAAATGGTCCATACACCATGTTTTAGCGAATTGGCATATTCATTTGCCGCAAGCCAGGTGTCAAAAGGACCAATGAAACTTTTTGATTCAGGTCCTTTTTCTGCGGTGTAGTGTCTATGCTCAACAATATAGTTCATAATAAAGTGTAGGCCTTTTGCGAACTTGCCCAGGTTGCTTTTCGTTACTCTGAGGTTTCCGCAGGCCCCCCAGCGCTAGGAGTAACGACTTGTGTTTTACCTGCAGGTTCTTGCGCGTGGAAATTCACAACAGAATCAAGTTTATCGCGTATTTCGCCAACGCGGGCCATTTCCTTTCCTTCAAAGGCGCCGCGGCGAGAACAAGTATCAATGATTTGAACTACGAGTTCGAGATCTGAGGCAGTAATAACAGGTGTTTCTTTACTCATTTACTAAAGGTCGAATTTTTTTCCAGCGCAATCCAGTATTCTACTGAAGATGTTTTTGATGCCCAATGGGAAATAAGCTTAGAGCTAATTGATACATCATAATCGCCATTGACCAATTTAAGGTTAGAAACCAAGAACTGAAAATCAAACGAATCTGCATCAGTATTACACGAAACTTTATGTGAGTACGTATTGGACGAACTATTGCTTGGGTCTTTTATCTGCATTACAGTATCGCCGTTTGCTTCTTTCTTCGTAATAGAAACAATTGGATGACCTAGCGCGGATGATGCCTTTCTAATTTGTGCGATATCGTCGGCTGTCAGAGTAACTGTGACTTCTGCATCGGGCATGTTTACTTCTTTTTCGGGATGAGTAAGAATTGAAGAATCAGCGTATCGATATGTAAGAGAAGATACGGCTGATCCAATTTCAACTGATTCATCGCCAAAAGTAAGATCGGGGTCTTCGATAAGAGAAAGTGCAGAAAGAAACTCGTTTAAGTCATAAATACCTACTTTCTTTGGGAAGGCTTCTTGAACTTTGGCTGACGCCAAAATGTTTTTTGCTTCAGCAATGGTTTGAATTGTATCACCTTCACACAAAACCAAATTGGGCTGAATGGAGGCAAAGTTTTTAAGAACATCAATTGTTTCTTTACTAATTTTCATGGTTGTATTATACACTAGTTTTTTCGTTTTGTAAATAATAAAATTCTATGATGAATAGCAGGCATGAAATTGCGTGCGCTGCATGGTGAATGTCTGTTTCAGAATCAAATGTTTCTCCTTTTTTGAGAGCCCAAAGATGTCGCTGTGCTGCAGCAAAATAACGATTGTCCAAATTTTCAAGTTTTTTCCAATTTTCTCTATCATATTTTTGTGCGCCATAGGTAAGAACTTTTACAACATCGTCTAAAGCATTTGGCGGAATTAGACTATAGTCGGGTTTTTCTGAGTCGTATTTTATACCTTTCATAGTTTTATGTGGGCGGCCATCCCTTATAAAAAAGGATGGCCGCCGATCAGGTTATGATTTGTCGAAACACTACTCACGACAAAGTTTTATTGTGATACGGGTTGTGGCTGAGCCAAGTTAAATGAATCTTCAAGAGTATAATCGACATTCACGTCAATCTTGCTATAAAGATCGAGGAAGGCTTGGCGGGTATCATCATCAAATCGGTTAATGCACATTTCGATAGATTTCAAACGATCATTAAAAATCGAATATGTTTTGACGATATGGCATAGTCTACGAGTGGAAATAACGTCATCCACACCATCATTTTCAAATGTTTTGCGAATAACATTGGCCCATCCAATTAGACTTTGGATGAAATCAGAATCATCAACATCAAATGCATTTGCATGAAGATTTAAGATTTTGACTTCCTGTGCTGGAGAAGGATATTCTTGGTCAATTACCGCTACGAATCTTTCTAGGAATGCATCATCGATAATTGATGCCGCGCTATAACGACCATCTTCTGATCCACGACCTTTAGAGTTACCGGTCGCAATAACGTTAAATCCATGAGAAGGAGTAATTACTTCGCCAGTCTTTTTAATCATGATTGGCTTTCCTTCAAGGACACCCTGTAAGCATAAAATCTTATTTGTGCTTCGATCAATTTCATCGATAAGCAGAATCGCGCCACTTTCCATTGCCTTTACGACAGGACCTTTATGGAAAACGGTTTCGCCGTTGATAAGTCTAAAGCCTCCAATAAGATCATCCTCATCAGTTTCAGGCGAAATTTGCACACGAATATATTCACTCTTTGTTTGTGCACAGGCTTGTTCAACCATAAATGATTTACCGTTGCCACTCATACCCTGAATGTAAATAGGGTAAAACATTTTAGACTCGATAATTTTTACCAAAGAGGAGTGATTTCCCCATTTGACATATGTTCCGTTTTTATCGGGAATATAACAATCTTCGTTAACGATGGAGCTAACATTTTGAAGAACAGCAGGTTGCTTTACTTTAGTGACCGGCTTATTGGCTTGGCCAAAACTATAGCAACCACGAGATACGTTATTCATTTCGCGAAGGAGCTTCCAAACATCGCCATGAGGAATACTATTTTCATCAGCGATTTCTAAAATTTCCTTACGCTTAAACGTGGTGTTTTCTGTGTTTTTGAGAAGTTGTTTGAGTGTTTCCATATTTTTCTTACCTGATTGTAGTGTTATTCTATACTAAATTTAGCCTTTTGTACATAACAAAATGCTAAGCCATTCATGAGATAGCCTGAGCAAACTGCTCAAGCAAAATTTTAGATTTATTGTTTTTTTGGATATGAGCAGAAAAGTGACGGGCCAATTTTCCTTGTTCCCTTGCGGATGATTTAATGCTTTCGTTTGGCGAATCGCAATAATCAAAGTCATCATTATGAACTTTTACATCCACTGGAAGAATAAAGTGTTGATTATAGCCCAAGTAATTTTGTGATTCCACAACATTATTTTTATGCATTTCCTTTTTAATCTTAAAAATGTCTTTACCTTTTATACTTGAAAGATATTTAAGCTGCTGGTTAAGATATCTTCTATTGTTTGGAAGATAATATCCAATCGTGTTGACATTCTTGGCGTCTGCCAGCATTTCTACAAATTTTGCAGTACGCAAATGGGCAGATCTAGGGATTTCGTATGTTTTGTTTTTAATACTAACCAAATAGTGTTCCGCACAATAACGAGAAGTTTTAGCCGGAGATGAATCGCCGTCAGTCAAAACAATAGTATTTAATTTTTGAACACGATGAGCTTTTCTAAACTCGTCAATAAGTGCGTGAGCAATCACTAAAACATTTTGCGTAGGTGTCCCTCCCATATAATCAGCAGGGGTGCCAAGGAGACCTTCACTACAACCTACTTCAAATCGGTCTGCGATGGCCATACAAAATCTATCGTATGCCATTTCGTATACCTGTTTAGACATTTTGCTGGAAAAGTGTTCCACAATGCGTGTATTAGTCAAATTAAACATGTTGTCATTTGAACTATCATCATATTGGCGCTCTTCAAAATTTATAGTTGTGAAAGAAAAAACCCTAAAAGGAATGCCGGCCATTTTGCAAAAATGCACCAAATTTAACGTATGCTCAAGCATATGATAAAACTGATTATGCATTGAAGCAGAAAAGTCAATAAAGAAAATCATTCCATGACTTTTGGCATCGTACTTTTCAAATACACTATTGAAGATGTCATCTTTAATTTTATAAGAGTAAAGCCTGTTTGGATTAAGTGTGCCCGTTTTACTTTCTTTTCCGCGGGCATATTCATAAGCGGCCCTTTTTCTTTCAAAAGCTCTGGCTAAAATTGTGCCTTTCTTTCTAGTTCTCTTTTTTATCAGCATTCCAGATGTGCTGATTTGTGACGTGTATGGATTGAAATGTGGTTCTTGAGTATTTTTGACGTACTTACTAAAATACTCTTTATAAGGAACAACATACTTAAGTAAATTTTCGTTGCTTTGAAAGACAACAGGCACCACTCCTCTATTTTTAAAAGATGCCGATTTGTCAATTAGATTTTTCTCAAAACTATCATCAATGGCTGTATCTTCTTTATCACAAATTTCGTTATCAGAATCTTCACCACCTGAATTGTTATTGCCAAAATCTTCGGTTCCAAAATCTTCGCCGCCATTTTCTTCTAAATCGGCATCAGAATCACCGGTGTTAGTATTAGAATCACCGGCATCAGATTCGTCAGTATCAGAATCATCGTAAAAATCAGGCGTATCTATGGAAGCAGATGGATCAAAAAGACTACCCTGTGGATCTGGTTGCTCATTCTTCTTTTTATTTTGTGAAATGAATTTTAGGATTTTGTGATATACACGAATCACATCATCCCACGTTTCTGCAGAATAACATTCGTTGTAGAGATCCATTTCCTCGTTGTTAAGAGGTATGTCTACGTGATTTCCAATTTTAGCGTGAAGATTTAGGCGATTTGGAAACGACATTTTATTTATGTTTGCCTTATTGCCCAAGTTAAAAAAGTCGGAATCTACAAGTTCTTTATAGGCAGTATGAAAAATGCGAGGTAAAGAAGGATAAAGATTTTGTACAAGCCTTTCAATTCGAACATCCTCAATGACATTCAATAATTGGAAGTGCTTAGTGCCATGGTCTTTCTCAAATTGCTCGACATCGTCTTTAAGTGTATAAAGAGCATGACCTACTTCATGCGCAATTAGCATATCATAAACCATGATGCCCATGTCTTTCCAAGCTGGCAATACGAGGTTGCGATTAACAACATCAAAACTTGCAGTGTCTGCTATAGGGTCATGTATGACGGTAATGTTTTCTTTAGCAAGGAGTTTTGCTAAAGTTGATTTATGTTGAAGTTTTAAAATTTCCATAATATAAAAAGTTTGGTACACCCAGCTGGGCTCGAACCAGCAACCTACCGCTTAGAAGGCGGTGGCTCTATCCAATTGAGCTATGGGCGCTGTGTATCAAGAGCAATCAGGTCAGTAGTGACCATAAGTTCGGAATCCTCAGATTTCTTGAATGTTTCCATAGGAACACAAATGGTCGCGCTACGACTTTCCTTTACGCTAAAGAGCTCTTTCTGAACGGCGGCGCGCTGAGCAAGCTCCTTGTTAAGGGCTTTTTGAAGACGGTCGATATCGTATTGCGAAACAATCATGGTAGCGTTTTCCTTAATCATGATAGTATTCTAACAAAATGTCGTAAAATGTACATAAAAAAGTGCTGGCGCTAGTCCTTTAAAACCAACTACTTACACATTGGGCTGCATTTTGTTCACAAGTCCCTTAGAACTAATCACTTACACACGTGATTGATTACCAACCACTAAGCCTTAATCTGAGAAAAATTACCGTTTTTCTCAAATGTGATCTTAGCAGGGAACTTACCCTCCAACTCGGCGTGCTTATGGGAAATCACAAATGTATTTGTGTCATCCTTAAGCGTATAAAGAATTTTCATCAGATTATCAACACCGTCGGAATCCATACTCGAATCAAACGTTTCGTCGAGAATAAGAAGATTTGTGTTTGCAGAGTTTTTCATTTTTGCGATTTGTCTCCAAGCAAACAAAAGACTTAAATCAATTCTTTGTTTTTCGCCTTCAGAAAAAGAAGCATAACTAAAATCATCACGATGGCGTGATCGAATAGTTTCGTTAAACGATTCGTCAAGATTAAATAGAACAAAAAAGTCAAGGACCTGCAAATACTGATTAATGAGCTTATTCATTACAGGCAAATACTGACGAATAACCTTTGTCTTAATTCCAGTATCCCGAAGAAGTTCGCCAATTGCTTCATAGTATGAGCTAAGTTGACTTTGTTCAGTTTTTTCTGTTTGTAATGTGTTTCTTTTTTCCTGATCAGCCAAGAGTTTTGTTTTTGCTTTAGAAGTATCTTGCTTAGTTGCAACGCTCTTACTTAAAGCCTTTATTCTTTTTTCAATTAGTGTGATCCGAGTTTGATTTGAGCGAATACTTGAGTCTACCTCATTTAGGTGTGTATACGATTTTTGCAAATCTGCGATTTCTTTGTCAATCTTATCAAGCTTACCATTAATGGATTTATAGCTTATGTGCAAATTTTTGGCATGGGTCTTACACTCATCGTTTTTTTGTTTTTTCAAATCGGCAGAAAGCGCTTGCGCGCACGTAGGACACGTGTCGTGTTTTTCATAAAAGCGGGCTTGCTTTACAACATCATCCATCTGAAGCTTTAAAGACGATTTTTGAATTTTAGTATCGTTCTTTAATTCTTGTGATGACTTTAATGCGTTTGATACCTTATCAAATTTATTGTCGTATTTGGATTGAAGGCTCGTATTGCTTTCTGATAAGACCTTCACCTCTTCCTTTAGCGTGGTGAGTTCCTTTTTTCTTTTTTCATCTTGAGAAGAATCAATTTTTTCCAACTCATTAATGTGATCAATTTGTAGCTTAATAGTTTCCTGAAGAATGTTCAGCTGATTATCTGTTTCATTAATTTCGTTCTTAAGAAGACCTGCCCTTTCTTTAAGGACAACATTCATTTTAGTAAAAACACCAATGTCAAGTAATTCCTCAATCACTGCCCGGCGTTGATGAGACGGCAGCTGCATAAAGGGAACAAAATTCGAAGAACCAAGGACCACGACTTGATGAAATGATTTGTGGTTAAGCTTAAGAATATTTTGCTCAATGATTTTTTGATAATCGCGACTGTGCGATTCTTGATTTAACAATTGGCCATTTCGATAAACCTCAAAAATATTTGGCTTCATTCCTCGAACAATTTTGTAATCAGTTGGACCTACACTAAAGTGAACAGTGACAAGACAATTTTTATTGTTGATCGTATTGACAAGTTGAGGCTTATTAATGTTACGGTGTGGCTTACCAAATAAAGCAAACGATAAGGCATCAAGCATAGTAGACTTTCCGGCACCGTTTGAGCCTACTACTAAAGTCGAGGCGTTCTTGTTTAAATAAACAGAGCTTGCTTTATTTCCTGTCGACAAAAAGTTTTGCCATTCCAATTTTTTAAATTCTAAAATCATATTGCGTCTAAGGCCTGTGCTTCTGTTAATAGTTCTTGAAGCATTTTCTTTAAGATGTCTTGGTCTAAGTTTGTTTCAGTGGCATCAATGTAACTATTCAAAAGTGTGGATGTATCGTCAACTTTTACATCGTCATCATTTATTTTTTCACCTGCGTACTCATCAAAGTTTTCGATGATCTTTACTTCGTAAGGTTTAAAGTCATAAATTTTTTCTATGAACTTATCAAACTTGTAAAGGTCCTTTTTATTGGAAACAATTACTTTGACATAGTTGTCTTCGACCATGTCTTTTGTCACGTCGATTTCATCATCTTCGTTATAGTAGAATTTACGAAATAGAACATGCGGATTCTTAATAGCAGAAAGCTTTCGTGTTTCAGTATCCAAAACATGAAAATACTTTGGATCACCTGCATCGGACCACGTCAATTCAAACTGCGTACCAAGATAAGTGACATTAGAACGAGAACTTTTTGTATGATAGTGCCCACTATAAACAGCATCGTATCGATCAAAAATCGATTTGTCCATGCCATGAGACTTAATTGTTGCATTACCCATGTACTTGAATCCACTCAACTCTAAGTGGCCCATCATAATAGATGCCTTTGAGTTTTTGATAAAGTCCATTGACTTATCATAATTCTCTTCACACATCCATGGCAATAAACCAATGTCTAGTCCTTCATAACATTTTACAGTGGGTTCTTCATGAATGTGAATTCGATCAGAGTATTGCTTAAGTATTTCGCGTAAAGAATTTAGTGTGTTCGTGTTTTTATAATATACATCATGGTTACCAAGAATAATGTCCATGTGAATATCATAATCATACAACTTCTTAATAAAGTGCTCGTAGTTATGACGAAGAACTTTAAAGTTTACATATTTACGATGTTCAAAATAATCACCTAAATGAATAATCTTTTGAATGTTATTCTTTTCTAAATATGGAAAGAACACACTATCATAAAACTTGGCCGTATGCTTAAGAAAAATATCCGAGCCATTCTTTACGCCTGCGTGCGTATCAGAGATAAGAGCGATTTTCATTTATTGAAAAATTTGTCAAGTTTCCCCGCAACCTTTTTCTTTACTCTCTTATTTTTTTGTGCTTTTTTGAATTCTTTAATCGATTCATCACGCTTTCTAACTGCATGAGTTTTTTGCTTAATTCGATCAACGATTCCTAGAGCATCTGGGTGATTGCCCGAATCCATTACTTCATAAGCACCGGCGTGTTCCATGTATTTTTCTTTAATATCCTGTTGCTTTTTCTCTTTAGCAATTCTACGTAAGAATGCATAATAAGATATTTGCGTAAAATATGCAAAGGCATTGGGTAGTCCAGTTCGAGTTGCCTTTTCAACATTATAGTTCATAATGGCCTTGATGCAATTTTCGACTGCATCCATCACCATTTCTTCTCTATACGTGTATCCAGAAAAATTGGATTTGTGTGATAACCCTTCTGCAATTTTAAGAAAACACTCGCCGATATATTCGGTAATGATAGGTTCTTCTTTATTTTCTGATTTTGCTTCGTTTGCGCTATTTACATATTCAACGACGGCTTGAGAAAAATCTTTATTGTTAACGTAATGTGGTTTATCTTTCGCTTTCATAATTATTACATGAATGTATTATATACTATAGAATTAGTATTGTACATAACATTATGCTATAATAGTGCATTTTATTATGTACAAATTTTTTATTCTTGGTATAATAGTTCTGTAACGAACGGAATACTAATTATCCCATTGTTTCCTCCACTTATTAAATTGTGGATCAAGAACAGATGAACCTTGATTATCAACTTCATCAGGAAATAGTTGATCGAGTATTGAATCTATTTCCCCTTCTGTCATAACAGCAGAAAGCTTATTCATAAGGTTATAACGATGATAATAGATTTTCAATTCAGGTGTTGTCGGAGATGCCACTAAGATTTTATCACCTTTAAGGGCAATTGGTTCTCCATCATTAGTGTGAAGCCACGGTTTTAAACTGCCTTCTCCCGATACATCGTACTTGAGTTCAAGTGGTTCTAAAAGATGGAACGTATCGTTATCAGCATCATACTCTTGTTCTAATGCTAAAATGTAGCTTCCATCTATAAGTCTAAACCCACTTACGAGATGATCATCTAAAAAGTCTCGAATTGCATAAATCATAGTGGAACTTCGTGTGTTTTATAGTTAAATTTTTCTTTAGCGTAAATCTTTACTCGCTGAATGGCATGATTGAGTGTGTAGTTCTTTCGTTTCTTCCAAGAAAGATCGTCTGCTAAATCGTAAATTGTCGTACCTTTACCGTCTTCTGTTTTTCTCAAACCTCGACCGATCGATTGTAAAATTCTTATTTGTGATTTTGTCGGTGAAGCAAACACGATGTTATGAAGATTGACAATATTTACACCGGTTGAAAATGTACCAACGCTTGCAACGATGATTGCATTTTTTTCCTTTTCGGTAATTTCCCGTATTCTTTCTCGCTCTTCGGCATTCACTGCACCTGAAACGAAAAATACTTTACGACCGGTTCCTTTTAATTTATTTATAAAGGCATCGTATAAAGGTTTACCATGCTTCTGCACAAGATTATAAAGAACTAACGAGTTTCCACTCTGATCACACGTCAAATTTACAATAAAGCGATTTCTTTTTTCGTGTGAAACAATGAAATCAATTTCATCTTGGTACTTAAGTTGTCGACAAAACTTTCTTTCTTCGTCTTTATATTTTAATACCAGACATTGTACGGTTAACTGTGCCAGTGTATTTGAATCAATGAGTTCTTTCGTCGATGTAACTTTATACACTGGTCCAAAGTTTCCTTCAAGCGTCATCTGATTTGAAACGGCATTATCAATTGTTCCTGTCGTGCCAATTCTATATTCAGCATTAACAAGGCGATTCATAATAGTCGTTAAACTTTTTGCTTTAAAGGTGTGTGCTTCATCGCCAATTACCATTCCATATTGTGTAAACCAATGAGGTGGAAGTTTAATGGCGCTTTGCCATGTGGTAATTACTACCGAACTTTCAATATTAAGCTTTTCTTTGCCCGAATAAATTCTATGAACATCTTCTTCTACATCAAACTCGTTATCTTTCCAAGAATAAGATTCAAAATCTTTGTACATTTGTTCAACCAACGATGTCGTCGGAACAACAATGAGAACCTTCTTATTCATTTCATGATTTAGGTAATGCCTCATCATAGTATAAATGATAAGTGATTTACCTGATCCAGTCGGTGAAATAAGAATCGTTCTTTTATTCTGAATAGCATGACAAAAAGCATCAAGTTGATAATCACGAGGCTTAATGTCTTTATCCTTTATCGTTAATTTACTATTGTCAATAAAGGATTGCAAATCTTTCTTTTCATAAAACTTATGAGATAAAGAATCATCGCATTCTAGTTTATAACCTCGTTCTTGACAAAACTCAGCAACTCGTGCAAGTAGACCAAACGGAAGTGTGTGTGATCGAGAATCGTATAAACGGATTTTACCATCCCAAAGTTTATTTCGATATGCGGGCATAAACTTATAGCCCTCTGCGTAGAACGTAAAGTACTCTTGCAACTCCATCAGTATACCACTATCGTCACTACGCAGCAGTACTTTAGATTCGTCTTTTTTAGTTACGTATAACATCACATTCCTGATGTAAACTTCTTAAAGTCTAGAATGTTCTTAACGTGAGTATGTCTCCACCGAATATTACCCATAATTTCTTCGAGTGTTTCAATGATTGCTTTCTGATAATCAATCTGGGCTTTAATACGAGTAAGATCTTCATCAGTTGAATAGTACATATCCATGTCTGACTTAAGAGGCTTTGTCATACCATCAAATGGATCGTATTTCCAATTACGTTTATCCATATCCTGCTGCGTCATCTTACCATTATAGTATAACCACTTGTCCTTTTTTATGGACTCATGTTCGATTTCTTTTCTTTTCAATTGCAGCTTCGCCATCGAAAAGAGTTCAAGGTATTTCGCGTGTAATTTTGAAGACTTAATCGTTTCTTCATCGAGGCAAACATCGTCAATTACGACGTCCTCTTTCCACATTTCAAGGATTTTATCAAGATTCATATTTTATTTAATAATCACAAATTCATCATAACGGAACGAAACATCAGACTGTAGGTATTCTACATCCGTTGATTGAGTATTGAACTCAACTCCGCTTAACGAGATAGGAAAGGCATTTTTAAATTGGAATTGTTTGTTTACAACATTGTGTGCAGACATGACAGATAGAATCATATCGGCCTTTTCAGTTTTCTCTGTATTCGCCTTTAACCAATTAAACATTTCGCTATAGTTGTTCATATCTTCGTCAATAATAAATCTAAGATTCAATTGCCCGAATTGGCGAGTTTCACCCGGCTGATAACTAATAGCATTTCGAAATGGAACAGAAATTTCACCTGTAGAAATGTCTGGCAAATTAAACGTCGTTAAAAAGTATTCTGTATTCCCATACTTTTCAAGATTAATAGTAAGCTTAAAACCAATTGGCGTAAGATAATTAATATTGGTCGTTAAATTTTTCTTTACTGTTGTAGCCATAATATTATTTATAAAAAAAGGGGGCCCCCTTTCGGGGACCCCCAAGACTAAGAGTTTAAATCTTAGGTATTGTCATTGTTAATGTTATTAACGTTGAAGGTCTGATAGTAGACGTTAGTCTTATTGAGACCAGGTGAGTTGAACACTTCGTTCAGCGGGTTTTGCACAAGACCGTAACGTGTCTTGAAGGCAATCTTCGGTTGGAAGCTGTTCTCACCAACGGCACGGACCATAGTAAGAGGAACGTATGGGCAGTAGAACAGACCAGCGTCGTATGCAGAAGCACCTTTATAACCAACGGTAGCGTAATCGTTACCAGCATAAGGGTCAACATAAACCTTAAGGCGGCCATTCAGAGTACCAGCGAATGTGTTACCAAGGGCATCAACACTCAGTTCACCTTCACCACCGAATACAAGTTTACCAGCGGCAGCAAGGGCAGAAGCAACGTTGCTGGAGCAGATAACGAAGTTACCTTTTCCGCGACGAGTTTCAGTTGCAATCTTGTTAGCAGCTTGTTCGATGTGGAAGATAAGCGACTGGAATTTTTCTTGCAACCAACGGCCATCGGCGTCAGAGGCAAGGTCAAACTTACCGGCAGCAGCTGCTGCACCTTGGAAGCTCTTACCAGTGGTCACAATCTCGCGAATAACTTCACGGTTGATTTCACCAAGAATTTCACCGGAAAGGATGTTAGCAAGCTCGGACTCAGCGTCAAGGCCGTGAACAGCCTTAAGGTCTTGAGCAAGCTCCATTGAGTACTCAGCCTTAAGTTGACGTGTCTTAGCAGTAACAGTTGCTTTTTCGATGGTGAAACCCATTTCAGCAAGTGAAGTTTCAACTTCAGCAGTTCCAGTAGCGATACCGGTACCAGTTGAACCTGTTGCTTCACCGAAGTGACCAGGGGAATCAAGAAGCTGACCAGCGTGAGTACCTGTACCAGAGAAGTCTGTGTCAGGCTCATTCTTGAATGCTTCAGTATCGGTAGTAACGATTGCTGTACCATCACCGAAACGTGGCTTCATTGCAAAGATAAGACCGGTTGGTCCGCTCATTGGTTGAACGCCAGCAACATCATAAGCGATGAGGTTTGGCATTGCACGACGTACAAGAGAAATAAGCACTGGATCAGGAGTCGTAATAGAACCTGTATTTTGTTGTGCATCCTCTGTAAGAGTGAAGGATGAGTGAGCGGCTTCTTGGCGAAGTGCAACTTCGGTATTTTCAAGAAGCTTGGCAGTCACTGCCTTCTTATAGCTATCACTGATAGCAGGAGCATCCGCGTGATCAAGCACTGGAGCCCACTTACTTAGTTCTTTTTCTGCGTTTAGCATAATAGTTTTTTCTAGTTGTTTTGGGTTAGTCTTTGAAACGTGAAAGGGCAGAGGTGTACTTTTGCATATCCGAAGATAATTTAGCATTAGGATCACCAGCACCTTCTACGATGGTTTGGGTTTGTGTTGAACTTTTAGTTTCAACGTTTGGAGTTTCTTCCTTATTGGAATCGGAAAAGAAGTTTTCCTTAATTGTAGCAACTTTATCTGCAAAGGTATCAGCATCGACAAATTCGATTTCTTCAACCATTGAAGCAAGTTTTGCACTTTCTGTAGTTGCCAAATCAGACGATGCTTCAGTAATAACCTTTTCCTTTTCAAGAGAAACGACTTTCTCCGAAAGAATAATGTTACTTTCTTGTGCATCAGCCAAAGATTCATTTGCCGAAGAAAGGTCTTCGGAAAGTTCATCAACCAAATTCCTCTTGCCTTCAGGAACTTCAATGTAATGTTCTGTGAACACACCTTGAAGTGCAGACATGAAGTCTTCGGTAATCTCTGTACGAAGCTTGTTATCAACAAACTCTTGGTTTTCTTCAATCCAAGTTTCAACAACGTAAGAAAGATAATCGTCGATCTTAGTCACAAGTTTTTCACGAATGTATTCAACTTCTTCCTTTAGATCTTGGTTATACTGTTCTTCGAGTTCTTCTTTAATTGAAGTCACACGGTTTGCCAAAGCAGCTTCGAATAGAGTAGCGGCTTTCGATTTGAAGTCTTCAGTGAGGTTTTGTTCAGCATCAACAAGCACTGAAAGATCTTCTTCAAGTGCATTTGCACCTTCTTCAGTACTTTCATTACAGTGTGATGCCATGAT
>Ga0208298_1000081_pt1 | contig 42231 bp, 68 predicted proteins | sample 14BtaG_FD_184088 | JGI IMG/M metagenome (GOLD analysis project Ga0208298, IMG submission 184088) | Marine viral communities from the Subarctic Pacific Ocean - 14B_ETSP_OMZ_AT15311_CsCl metaG (SPAdes) (version 2) | ecosystem: Environmental > Aquatic > Marine > Oceanic | place: Pacific Ocean... | reverse complement strand
GTCGGTATAGGAGAAACTTCACCTTTAGAAAAATTACATATATTCGAAAGTGGAAATAGTGCTTATAAAACTTATACTTCTGCAGGTGCAGGTGTATTAATTACATCATATCAATCGCAAGGAAATCCTTATACAAAAACAACAGATATTGTAGCTAATTCTGATGGAACAGTACCATCTGAAATGAGATTGTTTACAAAAGCAAGTGGTGCATCAGGTGCTACAGAAAGAATAAGAATAGACTCATCAGGTAATGTAATAATGCAACCAACCAAAAAACTTTACTTAGATGGTGGTAGTAATACTTATATACACGAAGAACTTGGAGACCAAATAACATTTAGTGCTGGTGGTGGTAATTACTTTAAAGTATCTCCAACAAATGGTGTTGTGGTAAATGACCCAGGTGCAGATGTAAACTTTAGAGTAGAAAGCAATAATAATCAACATATGTTATTTGTTGATGGTGGAACAGATAGGGTCGGTATAGGAACTAACTCACCGACTGCAAAACTAAACATTGTAGACTCAGGAGAAACTATAATTAAACTATATGCTTCAACTGCTTCAACTCGTTCAGGTATTTGGTTTACCAATGGAAGTTACTCTTATGGAACAAACATTGGTACTGACAATAAGTTTCATATTACAGGAAATATAAATTCTGAAGCAGAACTTGTTACAGTAGACTCATCAGGTAATGTCGGTATAGGAGTCACATCGCCTCAAAATAAACTCCATGTAGATGCAACCACTACTTCTAATGTCGTAGCAAGATTTAATACTGATAGCACATATACTTTTATTGATTTATACAATGACGATTTAAATAGAGTTCAAATTGGTAATGCAGATGATGGTGATTTTATTATTAGAACTAATGATGCTGAAAGATTTAGAGTTGATAAAACTACTGGAAATGTCGGTATAGGAGAAACAAACCCCGATAGTCCTTTACACATTGGAAATAATATAGCAACAAGTGCAGGATTTGATAGTTTTGCAGATTATCAAATACTTTTATATGATACAGGAGCATCTACTACTTCTTATGGTATGGGTGTAAGAGATAATACTTTTATGTTTAATTCAGATGATGATTATGAATGGAGAAGTGATAATTCTGCTAAAATGTTTTTAGATGGTGCTAATGGGCGATTAGGTATAGGAAATACCTCGCCTGATGCTACTATGCACATTGGAGATAATTCAAGTTCATTTACTCTTGGAACTACTTCAGGTAATAGTATTGATTTATTAAAATTAGAAACAGACTCTACTAATGCAAATCAGTTAATATTTTCATCTGAAAGAGTAGCAGATGGAAGTAGTTGGACTACCACAAGAGAAAGAATTTATAGAAAAGTAGATGCATCTAATATGGGCTATATTGAGTTTGGTAGTTCATTTAATGCTGCATCTGATATGATAGCTTTTGGTGAAGTTGGTGTAGCTAAATATATGGGTATTGGTGGAGATGGAAGAGTAACCATTGGAAATAATCAAGATGATGTATTTGGAGTATTGACTATTGCAAAAGATGCAAACGAAGAACACTTAACACTTAAAACAAATTATTCAAATGCTAATACACCAAGAGGTGCTATTAAATGGAGAGATGGTTCTAATGTAACAGGTGCAATACATACTGAATATGATGGAACTGATGTATCTATGAGATTTGGCTCATTATATAATTCGGGATACAATACTACTACAAGAATGACTTTGACAGGTCAAGGACAGCTTGGCATAGGAACTACATCACCTGGAACCAAGTTACATATTCAAGATAACTATGACCCTGATGATTCTTTAGGTTATGTACAGATAGAAAATACAAATACTACTTCAGGAAGTGTTGCTACTAATTCGGCTTTAACTGTTAAAAACTATCATGGAACTTCACAATTTATGCAATGGGAAGAACATGGATTAAGAATTGGAAGTAGAATATTAACTAATAGTGGTGCTGGACATCTTGTTTTTACAGCAGGTGCAGATTCTGAAAAGATGAGAATACAAGCAGGTGGGAATATTGGAATAGGAACTTCATCACCGAGTTTTAAGCTAAAAGTTAATGTAGATAATGCATCTTATACTGATTGGGAAACGATTGCAGGATTTCAAAGCAAAAGAGGTGCAGACAGTGAAACCGAAGCAGGACTAATGATTAATGCTATTGGCGATGCTATGGGTGGACAAATAAGTAGTAATTGGTATTGGACTGATAATGTAGGTGCAAAAGGAAATACAGGTAGAAGTGCTGGAATTTTTGGAATATCTAATTCTGCTAATAATGAAAGTGAATTTTATTGGATGGGCACTGCTTATAATAACACTACATTAACTACACAAATGAAATTAGATAATGCACAATCACTTCATGTAGCTGCTGATGTGGTTGCTTACTCTACAAGTGTATCAGATGAAAGATTTAAAGACAATATTGAAACAATACCAAATGCTTTAGATAAAGTAATGCAATTAAGAGGAGTAGAGTTTGATTGGAATGCTACTTCAAGAAAAGGACAACACGATATAGGTGTCGTTGCACAAGAAATAGAAAAAGTATTACCTGAATTGGTGAAAGAAAAGACACTATGCACAGGAGAATTTACAGATAATGAAAAAGAATTTAAGACAGTTGATTATGATAAAATAGTTGCTGTTTTAATAGAAGCAGTTAAAGAACAACAACAACAAATAGACGAACTTAAAAAAGGTAATTTCGTCATAGAAACAGGAGATTGAAATGGCTAAAATAATAGCAGAAAAAACACAAGAATCACCATCAGTTAAAAAACAAATTGAAATCAAGCATACAAGAACTATGCAAGATGCTACAGGAAAAGATGTAGAAGTAGTTGATTATACTGATGTGAAATCAGTAGATGAAGCTATATCACAATGTGAAGCACAAAAATCTAATTTAGAATCACAACTTACTGAGTGTGAAGCAGAATTAGCAGAATATATAGCAATAAGAGATGCTGAGTAATGGGATTACCAGCAGTAGGAAATACTAATATCGGATTAAGATATGCAGGTTCGTCTGTAGGTGAAGCTACTGATGTACAGCAAACAACTAATATAAGTTTAAAAGGATTGTGTACTGGAACAGAAGGCATGACTTTTGGAACTGGAGATGGAGATGCTTGTAATAATTTTGATACATTAGGTGGAAGCAATAATTCTATCAGTGGGTATTCAAGTAGTGGTACTGATACTACACCCAGTGTATTATTAGAAATAGGTACAGCACCATATAAGATGTCTGAATTAGTAGGCGGAACACATGAACCAGGTGGAGGACCTGGTAGATAAAAACATAGGGGGATTTATAATATGGCTTTAAAAAAAGATTCAAGATTAAAAAGGGCAGGTGTCTCTGGTTTTAATAAACCTAAGCGCACTCCTGGCCATGCTAAAAAATCTCATGTTGTTGTTGCCAAATCAGGTGGAGTAATAAAGACTATACGATTTGGGCAGCAAGGTGCTAGTACTGCTGGTAAACCTAAGAAAGGCGAGTCGGCTAAGATGAAAGCAAAAAGAAAAAGTTTCAAAGCAAGACATGGTAAAAATATAAAAAAAGGTAAACTAAGCGCTGCATATTGGGCAGACAAAGTTAAATGGTAGGAGAATACAATGGAAGTAAGTAAAGATAGTAAATTTACATTTAGTTTAGAAACGCTTATAAGTATTTCTGTTACAATATTTATGGTCGTTGGGTTATGGTTTAATATACAAGCTGATATTCAAGAAGCTAAAGAGCTTCCTGAGCCACCAGTAAGTAGAACAGAGTATGACTTAAAAGACCAGATGATACGTAACAGTATTATGAATACTGAAGAGAAGGTAGAAAAACTTGAAGACAAAGTAGATGACATTAAAAAAGATACGAGAAGTATTAATGAAACTCTACTCAATATGAACAGTAATTAGGATATGGATTATGAAAAAATGGATAAGTATGTGGTTGTTGGGTCTTGGACTCTTTACTTCATCGCTATACTCGCAATCAGTTTCTTTGGATAGTTTCCAAGAAGTACAGTTATTAAATGTATATAATTGCTCAGTAGTGCAGGTGAATGCTAATTGGAATTATAAAAATAGAGTTCGTATAGAAAGCCTAAATCAGATTTGTTATATAGCAGAGATAGATATTGAGAACAAAAATATAGGTTCTACTATAGCAAAAGAATGGAACATTAGCGTAGTGCCAACCATTATTGTTTTAGAGAATGGTAAAGAAGTAAAAAGATTTGAGCCTGGTATATCTATGAAGTTTGATGAAGATACAATCATAGAAGATATTAGGTTGCAGGTATTGAAAAGTAACAAATAACAGGAGATAACAATGAACGTAATAATTAGCAAAGTACTTACTAGTTTAGGTACAGAGAAATTAATCAAAGCTATCCTAATGCATTTAGGAGACTGGCTAGTAGCTAAGTCATCTAATAAATTAGACGATAAGCTTTGGAGTGAAGTTAAAAAAGCACTAGACAAAAAATAGGAGAGAGATATGAATTGTGAATGTGGATGTGGATGTGGACAATAAGGAAGCATAATGGCAAAAGAAGGAATACTAATACAACGATACGATGGTGGAGTTAATAACAAAGACTCACAGAAAGACTTACCTGAAGGATTCTTAGCAGAAGCTAAGAACATAGATGTCAGTTCTGTAGGTAGAATTAAAACACCTGGTAAGTTTGAAGCAGATACATTTGGTGCAGGTAGCACTGAGATAAGTGTATCAACTGGTGGAAACATCGTATCGGGAGCAGGGTTATTCAGCTTTAGAACCGATGAAGATATATCATCAGGTATTACTGCTGGACAATATATTGCTTACACTAAAAGAAGTGGAGAAGTATTTATAGGTAATGCAGCACACACTATGGCAGAAAAATTTAATCTTGACCTAGATGATACTGACGCTGACCCTACTAATACAGAACCTGTATACTATTATGCTAATGGTGGATTGAGAGTACAAGATAAAGCAAATACTACCTCAAGCACTACAGCATTTGTACCACTGCCTATAAAAACTGGTGTGTATGAAAGTACAGCTGCAGCATATCACGCTACTACTAGTTTGTTAGTAGTGCCTGATATGACTAATGATATATCGGCTTTATCAAGTGATACAAAAGACCCTAACTCCAGCACTCCTGCAGATAGATACCACGACTTAGGAAACCCTAATACAAAAAATATTACGGTGGCAGTAGAACCAGTAACCCCACAAAGTGGAGAAGCAGATGGTTTATGGGCAGAAGGTAAGTATATTGTAGGAATAAGTTATGTTTATGTTGATGGGCAAGAATCTAAAATTTCTAAATTTTCTAGCACAGTAGATGTATCAGATGGACAAGTCATACTAACTTCTGCAGCTATAGCAGATGCAGGTATGAGTAAATTTATACAAGGCTTTAGAGTATACGTTAAAAACTTTAATGATTTAGATGATGAGTTTAGATTAATATTAGATGTAGATTTAGAACAAGGCTCAAGAACTACTTTAGGTGATGACTTCGATGTCCTTCAAGATGAAGGAACTCACTTCCATACTTCTGACCCTAAAGAAGGAGATGCAAATGCAGGAGCTAACCAGTTTTATGCTTACGTATTACAAAACCCTAGCTCTCTAACATATACTAATATTAATGGATATGACTTAGAAGAGTTTGCATTATCTTTTCATGAAGCAACCGCATATAGATATGATACAGCAGTGGTTGCCAATCAACGTGCATTTGTAGGGAATGTTTTTTACCCAGATGGAACTGGTAGAAATAGAAAGCTAGGAGATAGAATACAATATACTCCAGTTAGAAGATATGATACATTTCCACAATCATATTTCTTAGATATAGGAACCAACGATGGTGATGAGATTGTAAAACTAATGGAGTTCCAAGACAAGCTGTTTGTATTTAAAAAGAATAAATTATTTATTATAGATATAACATCTGGCTCTGATGCAAACTGGAGTGTAATTGGAGAGTTTGAGAACAGAGGATTATCAAGTCCAGGAGCTGTAGTAAAGACAGACTTAGGATTAATATGGGCAAATGAACACGGTTTATTTGCATTCTTTGATACCATAGCAAAGCTTTCTAATGCGATTGATGATAACACTTGGGTAGCTAATGTAAACGCTGAGAAGGTGCAGGTTGGATTTATACCAAAAAGAAATCAAGTGCTTGTTTTAGGAGATGCTAATCTAAATGGTGGTAGTGATATTAAAGGATATGTCTATGACATAGCTACTCAATCTATTATAAATGTCACAGAAGATAATGTTCTTGTTGATGACAGAACAACAAACTTTATAACCTTTAATCAAGAGCTATGTGTAATGGATGAAACAGGTAAGATGAAAAGATTTAATACAAACTCAACTTTACACACAATAGAAATCAAAACAAAAGAATATGACTTTGGTGTGCCTTCATCTGATAAAAGATTACAGAAAGTATATGTAACACATAAGGCTGGAGACAATTTAACATTGGCAGTAGCATATGATGGCGGTGCGTTTCCAGTAACAAACAAGTTTTCAACTACTGCATTAAGTAATAGTGGTACAATGACGCAAACATCTTTTGTTCCTACAACAGTAGAGAATTGTAAATCTATGCAGTTTAAAATTACTGGTACTGCAGAAGCAGACTTTGAACTAGAAGATATAAGTGTTGTATACAGAAGAAAAGGAATTAGATAATGAATAAACCATTGAAGAAAGGGCCTGTATCAAAAGACCAACTTAGGAATGGTGAAGAGATAGTAACATATCACAGAGGTAGATTAAAACTAATTAGAAAAGAATTTGGAAAACTATTTGAGTTAGAGTTCAGTAGTCCTGAAATAAAAGAACTTAAAACATTTGCAAAACATTCTGATGTAAAAGCACCATCAAAGAATGCAGTTAAAGTTTTTAAGGATGGAGTTAGAATAGCTGAGGGTAAAAAGTTTTATGGTGCTGTCCCAGCAGCAGGAGATTCTAACACAAAAGCAGATGAATTTGAACAAACAGCGGATGGAAGCAATGTCATACCAAAGTAACAGGTTGTTTACGTCTGTTGGCCTTGACTTGACACAGGGAAAATTTGTAAATTTTAACACACATCTTTACGTAAGGAAGCATAATGGCATATAGTGTAAGAGGAAAATTCCAACAACAAAATAAATACAGTAATCGTAGGTATAGTCAGCTATTAGATTTAATGAAAGTAAAAGCTGAGGACACTATTGAAATTGAAAGACAAGTAAATGCAAGAGCAAAGAAGGCAGCTAATGCTGGAAATTTAGGACCACTTGCTGCTATTGCAGATGTTATCACACTTGCCACACCTACTAAAATAGATGACGCATTCAATACTTTAATTCAAGGTGCTATATTAGACAAAAGAAGAAGTGATGCTATTGGTGGTATTGATACAGATAAGGTACAGTTTTTAAAAGCTGCTGCAAATAATGCAGATATGCAGGTAAGAGATTTGACTAGGCAACTAACTGAAGGGCTACAGTTTAAGAATGCTGTTAAAAAAGTTGGAGTAGATAAAGCATTAAAAGCTATTAGTGAGAGTGAAGCTTTTGAAAAAGTTTCCGATAAATTAAAAGAAGGCTTTGAAGGTATAGATTTTAAAGGACAGTTTGGCTCAGGAGATAACATGAGAGATTTGTTGTCCTTAGTTAAAGAAGGTACTGGAGAACTAGTAAATCAATTCAAAGAATACTATGAAGACCCAGGAGATTATATAAAAGAAGTAAGTAAGTATCAGAACCCAGAGCTATATAGAGATAACTTAGATTTATTTAAGTCAATGTCATTAAGCAATCTTGGTAAAAACAATCAATCTTTCTACCCATATGGGCAATATGGATTTGATTTAGATAATATTTTTTCTGCATCTAACATAAATAAGGATACCAACTAATGGCAACTGAACTACAAAGATTATTAGGAGTAGCACCTTTAGAAAACTTAAGAAGTAGAAGACAAGAACAATATGGAAGCAACCTTAATGCTCAGAATCCTTTTGGCAGTAACAGTATGCTTACCCCTGTTAATACAGACTTTTCTACGTTAGGTAATCAATCATTACCTCCAATAAAAACTCAGTCTCCAATACAACAAAATTATTTTAATAGTCAGATGGATAACATGGGGTTACAAAACCCAGACTCATTGTCATTTGGATTTAGTCCAGATGATGTAGACCAAGAAGGTGGGGACCAAGACACAGCAGACCCATCAGGAGATGCACCAGAAGGAGCAAACCCAACTTCAAGTGGTATGCAAAGATTTACTACTGACCCATCACAATTAATTCAAACTGCCTTACAAGCATTACCACCATCACAGGCAGCTCAATATGAAAAGTTTCTAAGCGATGGTACTCTAAGCATTCAAGAGATTGGAGCATTAGCTGGATTTAATTACAATGAAATAGAACCAGGTAATGCTTTATACCAAGCCCTAGAACTAGCAGGAGCTGCTAGATATTCAGATGCATTAGCAAACCTTGGTAGTGAACTTTCAAATGCGCAAGAATATAGAAGTAGTTTATTTGGAAACACATTAAAAAGTGCTTCAAGAGAAGCAGGTTCTTTGTTAGGAATGTCAGAAGCGGGTAGTACTTCTGGACTAATGAGTGGTAGAAGAGCAGGGCAACAACAAGAAGCTACTGATTTATTAGAGAACGCTTTATCAAGACAGTTACTAGCAGATGAATCTACTTACTTAGGTGAAGTTGATTCTATTATTGGTGGCTCTATAGGCCAACTACAAGATGACTTAGCTGGATTGTTTGAATCTGTTATAGAAGCACAGCCTGACTTAGCAGTAAATGCATTACCAGATTCTGGCGGTCAGTTTGAAGATTACCCAGCATACTTACAATCCACTATAAATTCTTTTGGATTAAGTCAGAATGAATTAGCATCAGCTAATAGTTATGTACGTGGATACTTTGAACAAAATGGGGATTACCCATCAGCTGAAGTGTTTAACAACTGGTATCAAACTACCTTTGGAGATAATGAAAACCAAGACGATTACGAGGATTGAGGACTATTATGGCAAATGGATTAACTAGAGCAATAAATATAAATGTAACACAGAATAAGAGAAGCAATATTATTGAAGATATTTTTGGTACACCTGCTGAGAGAGTACAGCAACAACAAATAAAAGCAGCAGAAGATGTAAAGCAAGAACAAAGAATTATAAAACAAAAAGAATCTGACTATAGATTGTTTATGCAGTTTGAAAAAAACTTTGATAATCTTTCAGATAAAAGAAAAGTAGCAGAACAAATGGGATTAACCGAACTTGTTGCTGGTATGGAAACCAAGTATGACTTTGCTACTATTGAATCTGAAGAAAAGATACTGCAAGATATATCAACAACAACCGGTGCTCAAGAGCTTGTAGAAACATACAACAAAATAAGGCCTGATAGTTATTACTCTGATAAAGCAAGAACACTTGCTGAGAGTAAGATGAAATCATTTGGTAATATCATACCAAGTGCAGTTACTGAAAAATACAATCAAGATTTATTAATGTATAATACAAACAGTAGATTACTTCAAAATTATAAACAGTTACAAGTTGATTTTAAATCAAACTATAAAGATTTTACAGAAGAAGAATTACGAGCAATAGAACCACAAATTATGGGAAAGGGAGACGCTGCATACACAGCATACGATGGAGGACTAACAATTAATGTAGGTAATAAAGAATTACCTGTTAATATAACATACACTAAACTAAGTAACGACATAAATAAATTAGAAGCTAAAAATGTAGAATTATTAGATAATCAAAAATTTTATGAGACAAATTTTAAAAATCAATTTGACTATGCATTATCAGCGTTTGGACCAAAGCAAAAAGAAACCAAAAGCAAAGAAGCCAAAAGCAAAGAAGCCAAAAGCAAAGCAAAGAAAGTATCATTGTTAACAGAGATAGATGAGTTAGGATTAGGTGAAGACTATATTAAGACATTAGAAAATTTAGATATATCTGCATTGAGTCCTGATGTTCTTGGTGACAACCCAGCAGAAAAGCTTGACCCTATTGTAAATACTTTAGATAGTATATCTGGATTACTAATTGACCCTTCTGATTATGTAGAACGTAGATATACAACAGAAGAAATAAAACAGTTACCAGAAGAAGTAGATTTACTTATAAAACAATTAGATGAACTAGACATAGATACATCTAGCAATGAAGTATTAATGCTTTTAGATAGTTTAAAATTGAGTGGACCAGGAGTTGGAGATTATGACCGAACAGCATCTCTTTATTCTGATGGTAGACTTGTAGATGACACCAGAAGAAACGATATAGATAAACTTAGAAAACTAGAAAAAAGATTAGCAAAAGTTGAATCAAGAACAAGAGTTAATCCAAAAATAAATCAAGCAAGACAAAGAAATATTCAAGGCAAAATAAACAAAGTTGAAGAAAGATTAAAAGAAGGTAATTACTTAGATGAAATCTTACAACTACTAGGGCAGTAATGCCACATCAGCCAGGACATCAACCTACGGAACGTCAAGAAGTATCTTATCTTCCGTCACCCACAGCATCTATTAAGATGCCTATTCGATTAGAAACACCTTCCTTCATGAGTGCATTATGGAAAGAAGGGTACAACAGAAGTATTTTTGGAGTTGGTAGTCAACTATTTGGAGGAGAGAAGTATGACCTATCTGGATTCCAAGGTGGTACTTTATTTGATGTTGGTGCATCTCTTGTAGGATTCACTATGGACTTACCTACTTACTTTGCAGGAGGATTTCTTGGTAAACAGGTAATAAAGACTGGTGCTAAAGAAGCTATTAAACAACAAGCTTTAAGAAAGCAAATGAAAAACAATATTAATACTGCTACTAAGACACTAGCAGATAATGGTGCAAATCCTACCTACCTAGCAAGAGCAAACAAAAAATTAAAGAAAGCATTTTTAGAAGAAGGAGATGGAATTGTATTTGACTCTTCTGGTTTTGCTTTGGTTAGTGGTACTCACGAATATCTAAATCAAAAAGTAACAGGAGACGATGTAGAGTTTTCTAAAGTATTTAATAAAGCATTGGTAGGTGCAGCATCTTTCCCTGTCGGTAGAGCTACTGGTATAGCTGCATCCAGTACAGTTAAAGGTAAAGTTCCATCTGCTATAGCTAAAGGATTAGGTGAAGGTTTTGGTTTTACTGCTCCTTATGCTTGGGAACAAGGTGAATTATTACCTAGCCCTGAAGATTTTGCAGTAGTAGGTGGAGTGTTGGCAGGTGCTAGACTTTCTGGAGTAGCAGCAAGACGTTATATTAAAAGCCAAAAGAAACTTATTGATGAAACCAATGAAACCTTTGGTAATAAATCTACAGTTAAATTTATAGATAGACCTGATGCAATTAAGAAACAAGCAGCTGAATTTTTACAAACAAAAAAGATAGATGATTTCTTTAAAAGAGATTTCTTCGATGATGATGGTGCTAGAGTATTCATAGAAAAATATGACAAGCAAGGAAGGATTATATTTAGAAAAGAGAACAGCACCTTAACTGATGTCATTGATGAAAGTAAGTTTTATGAAAAGTTTAACATAGAAAAAAGTGTCAAGTCTCCACGATTTACTTTAGTAAAATCTATTGGTGATAAACTAAACAACCTAGGTATTGTAGATGATGATGAGATAAGAACTATTTTATTTTCATTACGTGGTGGTAAGAGACCTAAGAATTTAGGGAATAAAGACAGAGGGTTTGGTTCGTTAACAAACAAAGAATTATTTCAAGTAAACAAGAAGCTTGATACACGTATGAACTTAGAAGACATGGCAAAAGATATGGCAGTATTAGAACGAGCATCTCAACGTAATTATATGGGTGGTACCTTTGGTGCAATACAAAAAGCCATAGATAAACTAACACTAGATGGATTTACATTTGCTGGTAAAAAAAGAACTATCTTTGAATCACTTAGAAGTGTAGAAAAAAGATTAGCAAAACCTGGTGTTACCCCTGAAGCTAGATACATGGCTTACAACATTGAACACCATACTAATCTTAAGGGTTCTATAGTTGGACAAATTGCCAATAGGTTAAGAGCTAAAGGATTGCTAGATAAAAAGATTACGAATGACAAAGAAGCTATGGCAAAACTTACTGGTGAACTAGAGATGAATAAGGGTGTCAACAGTACGATGAGTGAAGCTTCAAAAGAATTAAGATTAATATACAATGACTTATATAATATGTTAAGACAAGAAGGATTAGATGTTGTAGGGTTTGAAGAAGCTTACGCTGCAAGATTTATGCGTGGTGACATCAGAGATATTATAAAAGATGTACGAGCTGGTATCATGAAAGAAAGACCTGACTTGATGTCCTATGATACTGGTATATCAAAAATGTCTATGGATAAAGATAGCGCTAAGTGGTTGTCAAATAAAATTGATAAAATTATAGAGCAAAACAAAGATGTCCCTGGTATTAGAAAATATTTTGAAACAATAAGAAGTCATTATAAAGGTGATGATGCATTAGTATTAGCTGATATGGATAGGCATATTATACAAACTGCTACTAGACCATTTAATAATATTTCTAAAACAAGAAGTGCTGATATTAGTTGGGTTGGAAAAACATATGATTTAGATATATTTGAAACTAATGCGGTAGCTAATGTATTGAGCTACGCAGAACAAGCAGCAAATCAAATAGCAACTAAACGATTCTTTGGAGAAAACTTTGATGATGCTTTAAGGTTAGTAGATGGTATAAGAAAAGGTAAAGTTGGTAATCTTAAGAGGGATGATGAAACTGCAAATGTTCTTACAGAATTACTTAGTAGAGTTAGTGGCTCTATTGAGTTAGACCCAATGAGAAACTTTAAGAATAAAGAATTTATACAAGGCATGGTAGACTTTCAGGTAGCTACAAAGATTGGTGGTGGTTTAGCTACGCTTGTAAATATAACACAACCTTTAATATCTTCATTGCTTATGTCTAATTTTAGAATAGGTATACCTTCTTATACTAAAAGATTTGTTTCTGGTAACAGAAAAGATATGTTAAATGAAATGGGATTCCATAGAGACACACAGTTTTTAAAAACTTTAGAAATATTATCAGGAAAAGTAAAACGTGGAGATGGTTTAAAAGACCAAGCATTAGAAAAAATACTAAGGCTTACTGGGTTTGAAGGAATCAACAGAGTTAATCTTGAAACCTCAGCATCCATTGGTATAGATACAATGAGATATTTAAACAGAGTTGCTAATGGAGAATCAGTAATGTTAAAAGGGGTGCCTTTACCTAAGAAAGTAAAAGATTCTATTATTAAAGATACATTAGCAGGTCAAGCAAGAACTGCTTGGGCTAAAAGAAAATTGTTTAATGACTATGGTGTTACATGGACAGGCCGCAAGAATTTAAACTTTAATGAGTTACAACGTGGAGCTGTTAAGTTTTCTAAAGACTCTCAGCTCCAACGTAATCTTTTAAAAGAACCATTGTTTATGACAGAGCCACAGATTAGACCGTTCATTGTATTAAAAACATTTGGGTTCAAACAAGCTAAACTTATTAAAGATGTATTGACAAGAGAAGTTCAAGAAGGAAATGTATTACCAGTATTAAGATTAGCTATAGGTGCAGGTATTGGTGGTAAGTTTATTCTACAAGCAAAAGAATTAATACAGAATATAATTTCAGGTAAAGACGAATATGATTGGAACAAATCTAAGTTAGCACCAACAAAGCAGTATGATAAAAACTTAACAAGCGGTCCATTAGGATTAGGTATAGCAGAAAACATTGGCAATCAGTTTGAAGAACTAAGACCTGGCTTGTTAGGTGGTAAAGAGAACTATAAAAGAACTGACTATTGGTTAGAGCTATTAACTCCTACGATTGAAGAGTTAGGAGCAGTTGGTGCGATGGGAGTAGCAACAGATTTTATGGCATCAGAAAGTGTAATGGATACTGCTGGGTTTATAGTTACCCCTGTAATACTAGATGATGTAATGTCAATATGGAATGGTGTAGCAGAAATCATAGATGAACAAGATGACTATGGTCTTGTAGGTGCAATGAGAAGGAATCAACCTAAGTTTACAAAACTGTTAGGTTCTAATCTAAATAGGTTAGCAACTAGAGGTATTCAATCACAGAAACAATACGAAGATAAGATTACATATCAACGTAACAGAGTTCAAAATGAAATACTAAAAGATGTTGTCAATAAAAATAAGCTTGGTGCTAAACAAAAATTAGCTTCTTGGAATAAGGCACACCCAGACCAACCTATCCTTGAACCAGATGCGTTAACTATTTATAGATATGTATTCAGACAACAGCAGAAAAAAGAGGACCAATAAGATGTCAGATAAAAAGAAAACAACTATGTTAGACTTAGTAGGTTCTCCTTCGTTTAATTACACTGCTGCTGCAGATGCTTTGAATACAGCAGATGCTATTCGTGTAACTAAAAAAACAAAGAAAGATGTGGTTGAATTAGATAGAAGAGAGAAGATTCACAGAGCATTACAACGTTTCGGTTTAGCTACAGCTGGTGCTAGTATAGCTTCCCCTGTAACTGCACCTGTCACAGAAATAGCTGGTGGTATAGCTGATTTAACAGATGGTATACTATACTCCTTAGAAGGTGAGCATGGAAATGCAGCGTTATCTTATGCTGCTATTTTTCCTGTAGTGGGTTATGCAGTAGCTGCCAAAAGAGGTATGAGATTAGCAGAGAAATCTGGAGAAGAGCTAATAGATATATATAGAGGAATTCCTAATGAATTTGTAGGAAGTAAATCTATGACAAAATTTAAAGATGAACTCTATCACGTTGGAGGAGAGTTTGATACTTTTAAAAGACTTGACCAGGATTTAGTTTACGATTCTTTTAAACAAACTTATAGAGGTCAAGCAGATAAAGTTTACTTAAAATATTTACAAACTGGAGAAATTCCTATGTCTAAAGGAATTAATAAATCTAGGTTAGATTCTGTAAATCTTGGTTATGGTGATTCTGACATAAATCATATAGGAAAATCTAAGTTTGGTTACTATCACGATATAAAACCAAGAGGTAAAGACCCATATGGAAATACTTTAGTTTCAGCAAGAGGAGATTTTGATTCACCGTTTACCGCTGCTTTTGAACCAAGAAATCCACTTGAAGGATTATTGCACAAACATCATAGTACTTATTATAATAAAGATGTTATAAAAAAAGGAATAAATAAAATTCCAAAAGAAAGTATGAAAGAACTAAAAGATAAATTTGGTAGTGGATTTGTAAGAACAATACTGGGAGATGATGCTATAAAAGCTATGCAAGACATTAGTGAAAGAAAAGTTACAACAGATAGATTTTTATTTGCTACTGAAAACTTGGAAGAAGCACAAAGATATGGAGGGCAGGTATTACATTTTAAAGTTCCAAAAACTTATTTACAAGACCTAGCTAAAAGAAATAAAATAAGCGGATATGGAGATAAGGTAAGTGATGTTATAAATCCAGCTAGAAGAACAGCTGATGAATTTCGTAAAAGTTCAAGTGATATTAGAAGTGAATGGATATTTGATGAAGGAATACCTCATAAATTCTTTTATAAAAATTATGGAGTAGTACAAGATTTAAGTGAGATTAGATGAAGGATTACCAATGAAATTTTTATACAGGAAAATAAAAGGTAATTATTAATCTTGTAAAATTTTCTACACTTTTCTAAAATTTTCCTTACGAGGATAGCCCTATACGGCCATAACTTTTTTTATTGGATATAACTATCGACTAATTACACTGAATGCCCTGAAGGTACAACCTAATGCGTTACTTAGGATTTTAGTATATTTTCTGTAATTTCAAGGCAACAGCGCACAAATCTGTACTACTTGTCTTCATCTATGAACTCACCCTTAACAATATCATCAATAATGAATCCAATAGTAGCATTGGTTTCATACTTTTTAAAATTAATTTTTTTAATCTTATCTAATACTTGATTCCATTTAGTATTGTTGGCATGGAATGCTTGTTGCTGCTTTAATAAGTCACTCATAATTCCTCCTCGTGTCTTGCTACATAGAATTGCTCTATCCAAGTCTTTTGTTTTCTGTTATGTCTAAGATTAACTCCTTGAAATATGTGCCAACCTCTACCATTTTTTTTAGCATGATATTCTTGCAGCTCTTGTCCTTCTTTACTGTATGGGTCTACTGCCTTTACCTGCTTTACTCTTTCTTCTGGTGTAAGATTTGGTTTTTGTCCCCACTTTATGTATTCTCGATTATATGTTGGATGTGATTTAGCCATGGTATCTCCTTGTAATGTTTATGGGCTAACAGGTAGCCAAACCGTTATTTGCAACATTTCTAATTAGAGAGCTAAAGGTAATGAATAACTCCTTTTTAATTTTAATGTTGTTATTATATAATGTCAGCCCAAGTGTGAGGTGCCAAGAAGAAAAGGAACTTGAGGTAAATGATAAACCTATAAACCTCTTGACACCAAAATTTATTAAGGTGAGGACATACTAGCAATATGTTGTTTTGTTTTGTGTTCAGGCACAAACGAACTCACCTTAATCTTATAAACTAAAACGGCATATCATCGCTTTTATTCTGCGACGATGGTGCCTTACCTCTTTTTGAATCATACTCATTATTAGTTTCAAATACAATAGATATGTATTCGTTACCATTACTTGCTGTCTTAGTCCATCCTGATATTTTACCTTCAACTCCATTAAAGGTTACGGTTCCAATAGTTTTCCAGTTTGGTCTCTTTGGATTGTCACCTACGTCATTAAAGAATAAGTTTGCTGTGTTTGGTTTTGGTACAAAATCACCCATTTGTTTTCTCCTTTATGTGTTCAGCAGATGTAGGGTTAGCTGAAGCTTCTCTCATATCTTCAAGTGGCCTTTTTTCTTCTGCTTTTTTTTCTAAATTAATTCTGTCTTCTACTTTAATTCTTATGTTCCTAAGGTCTTGTCTAATACCATCTTCAAGCTCTGACTTGTGTGGTTGCCTAGTGTATACTTCAATTATATTTTCTAGTTCTTCTAATGTAAACTTAAATGTAATTGTAATATTCTTAAAATCCATTTTCATTTATTCTCCTCTATGTTTTTATACTTATACTTCCTAGCTCTTACAACTCTTCTTGAGTCAGTAGAACTTAATAATTTTTTACGATACTTGGATACTAATTCATTGTATCTTTCAACGCCTTTGCCAGTAATCTTACCTGTATCTATTAGTTTTTTATATACTGATATGATTGCACTACTCTTCATTATTAATTTCTTTTAATAGTTTTAGCATTAAAAGATAATCTTCTAAATCAATAACAATACTAGGCTTTAATCTGTCAGCCCTTATAACTACACCTATCTCTTGTTTCTCAGGTAATAAGTATGATGGCAGAGACTTGCGCATCTTACACCCATAATATTTATCCTCAATTAATATGTCTCCTAATGGATGACAAGCACCACCTCTGTCTCTATTGTGTGCCTCTAGGTTAAAGTCTTTTGCTAGGTTCACTGCTAGTCTTTGCAGCTCTGCTCCTCTTTGTCTGTTTCTTCTTCCTCTTTGTTGATGTGTCTTCTTCTCTGCCAATTTTTTCCTCCACAAATTCTGTAAGTTTATCTACGTCATTATTCATGTCAAGATAAGAGTTTAATAAAAACTTTATTCCATGTAGTTCTGTATATAAAGTTTGTATTTGATTATCAAATCCAGACAAAATCTTTATCATGTCTTTGTAACTAAGTTTAGTTTGTTTTTGTTTCATAAATCAATGGGTTTTTAGTTGTTAAATTAAATGTTATTACAACAGTGCTGTCTTCTTTAATAATTTCATCTAAGATTTCATGCACATCATCACGCATTTGTTCTACTGATTTCTTTTTTACGTCAAGAGTTTCTTCTATTTCTTTGTAAGACTCCTTGACTTCCTCTTGCACCTCTATCTTTTCTTCTGGTGTAAGCTCTGGGCTTTCAGGTATTTCACTACTCAAAACCTTTTCAGGTGTATAGTTTGATACTTGGACATCGTTTTTAACTGGCTTGTATGTGGCCGTTATCCACGACACATATGCAACCGACGAAAACGTAAGTAGCATTAAGTATATTTTATATTTATTCATTGTTTGTTTCCTTTTGTATTGTTTTTTTTTCTTTGTCTAATTTAAAATACTTAACATATATCCAACTGTCTTTACAAGTCAATAAATTATAAAGCATAGTATGGTTACCTTTATTATTCTGCTCTATCAAATATTTTAACTTGGCTCTCTTCATTCTTACTCCATTCGGTCAATGATAATCCTACTTGATTACCAAACCCTCTATTAAAAGTAAACCCACGAGAACGCACTGCCTCTATAGTAGAGTAATAAGTTATACCAGTTAAGGTATCCTTTACTTTAATCTTTGAGGCACCTTGTTCTTCTGCATCTGACAGAGCCAACTCATCAAATGCAATCGCAGGTGGTGTTCGTAGTAAATGTTTGGATGAGTCTATCTCCCTAGATAGTGTTCCATCCTTAACAGTTCCTACTACTTTCTTGTTAACTATAACTTCTTTTTTTTTCATGTCATAACCTATGAAATTAATTATGTATAATCAACTGAAAACTTTCTCTACTTCTTCTGGTGATAAAGTAGTGTCTTTTTCATTAATCAATCCTTCTAACCATTTCTTTGTATCTTCAATGTTAGTAGCATTTATACGATTACTTTCAAGGCCTACTCTAATCTTCTCCTTAGTATCTTCTCCTAAACCTTTACACATACCACGCAGTATTACTGCATCAGTACTTGATATAGGCTTTTCGTTTACCTTCTTGGGTTTAGCCGAAGGTTTCTTTATAGGCTTGGCATCAACCTCTATAGACTTTACATCATTGTCTGCATCACTAGCAATACCAACGAATGCTGACAAGCTGTATCTTCTGAAGTAAGTAATAGCTGAACCCACAGACTGGTATATATTCATACCTTTTGAGTCTGCAATGGGTGTCATCATACCACTACGTATCCATTCGCCTGATGTATGCATATACAAAGTATCAACACCTATCTCACCATCAGAGCCTACTGGCATCTGAACAAATGATATTCCGTGCTTGGTTAGTAATGGCCTAAGGTATTTAACTAGCGCATCATATGATGTATAGTTATACCCATACCCCTTACTATCGTGTGCCATATCCTCAATCTCTTTCTGAACTTTCACTTGTGCTGACGCTAAGTTCTTAATTGATTCTGACATTGTTGTTTCTATTCTCATTGTTTCTCCTTTATTATTGCTAAACATTCTTTAGCATTTAGTATTAATAATTCCTCTTCATTGTAAACAAGTGATGTCCCACTGTAATCAGGGAATATAACTCTGTCTCCAACATTTACATCTTCAACCTCACTACCCACAGCAATAACCTTACCCTTGTTTTGTTTCTCCTGATTCGATGGTGCTAAAACAATACCACTGTCTGTCTCTTCTTTGACAGCATCCATCCTGATAGCTACTCTATTACCTACTGGTATTAGTGTCTTCATTTATTTTCTCCTTTTAATTTTATCGTTTTGTTTCTTCATCTTACAATACAATTCAATATACTTTTTGTCTTGGAATATAATATTCTTTGGATTTAAATGCCCTTCTTTTTTTATATCCCAAGCACTATCATTACTTATATTCACTCTTGTCTCTCTTCCTTCTTATAGATGATTGACGATTATAAAACATAAACTCAAACCCAAGCTTATCTAGTTTATCAATCAACTTCCCTATTCTTTCTTGTATCTCAAACGCCTTTTCTGATTTACTCATTCTCTTCCTCCATGTCTTTTTCATATTTAAAGTCAGACCAGTCTCTGCATACAGCACATAGGGCAGACCATATATTACATCCTACGTCTTCCATAGGCTCACTACTAGGTGAACCACCGCAATCACAGCAGACTAACACTCCTCTATCTTCATCTTTACTCATTAATATTCCTTAACATTTGTAATAGAAAATCTTTCTCTGAAATTATTCTATCAGATTCATATTTATCAATTACTTTTAATCTATCTATTATAGTATTTATTATTTTTTGAACCATTATGTTTTCCTTTTTGGTTTAAACCAAGGCACCATTGCTTTGGCTTACAACACTTATACGCCACTAACTTTAAAAAGTTCCCAACTATTTTTAACTTCTTAAATGATATGTAGCATAATTTCTACCTTCACCACCAGTAGTTTCAATCACATACCCTTGTTCTTTTAAGGTATAGATGATACCTGATAACCTAGTTGCATTATATAACTGTATAGCATCCCAACTAGTGATAGTCCCATGCTTCTCTAAATGTCTTAAGACATATAAAGTTTTGCTTGGTCTACCTTCACTTGAAGTTATCCTTGCTCTACCTGTTTTTAATGTAGGAACATTGGTATGTTTCTTTCTACCTGTTGCATAGGTTTTTGTATTGACTGCTTTTTTTCTTCCATTTGCTAATGTTTTAGCCATTGTTACTCCTTTTTTTATCGTTTACTCCATTTACTCTGACCCTTCAATCCACCTCCGCAGTGGTTGAAGTAGCCACAATATTTAACATTGCACTCCCACTCATATACTGGTGCGGTGCCTAATGATACCTCTGGTATCCCAACTTTAAATCGTTCATTCACATCTTGCCAATACCTGTAAGCCTTATCAATAAAGGACTTAGGGACATTGACTTCTCTCATTAAAGAGTTGTCCTTGTTGTAATAAATCAATGCCAACTTCTGTAATTCTACATCATACTTTTGTTGGTACCAATATGCATACGTGCCTAACTGTAATGCATAGTTCTCTGCAGGTTCAGGGTCAGGTGTTCTACCAAACAAGTTCCTCCACTTAAAACTATTGCACGTTTTTATATCATACATTGCATCATCATCAACTATACATATATCAAAGAAGCCTCTGACATTTATGTCCTGTATCTGTATCTCTTCTTCAATCAATACGTCTACTCTTTCTTTCTCTCCATGTAACAGAAGCGCATCTTGTATATCTCCATGAACTAAATCACCAAGTCTAAACAATCTTAATGTGTTTTCATCTACTGCTGTAGCTTCTACTTTCTCTACACTATTGTAATATATCTTACGCATACACATTCCACTAGACGAGGCATGGAACCAATGCTCCCTGTCTTCGTATCTGTTGATACGATTGTCCTCGTTTAGTTTCTTGAGGTATCCTGCATATATATTTTTAATGTCAAGCATTGCCACTATTACTTTCGCCTAGCATATATACTCCATCACTATCTATAAACTGCAGCTTATTCATTCTACATACTTTTCTTACAGCCTCTTTTACTAAGGTAGTAAATCCAGTAGACACTGATGAACCATTAACCATTATCACTTCAAACTCTAATAAGTTTATTACTTCTCTACATATCTCATTAGCTTTCTTAACATCCATATCTTCAAACCCTTTTACGTAAGCTCCAATATCTTCCTTTGCAATAGGAACTATTACTGCATACTGGTTTAACTCTTCTAAGTCTGCCCTGTATTTTGACTCAATACTTTCTACACTATACTCTCTCACTCTTTTTCTCTCTTTCTTTTGTTGTTTCCTTGATTGCTAAATAACATCCAAAACAATATGGTTGTTTGTGTATTTCATATACATCCCACATCATCATTGTCTTCCAACAATCATAGCATTTTATTATTTTCACTACGCCATGTTATCCATAGCATAGTCTTGTTGTTTCTCATTCCATCCATCAACCTCTGCTTGTGTGTTGTCTTCAAGCTCTTTGATTTTTTCTTCAAGTTCCTCACGAATACTATCTGTATCGTAGTGTGTAATACCTGTCTCTTGGTCTATTGTGTAATACGCTTGTATTGTTATTTCAGGATTGCCAACTATCTCTCTTTGTTTTACAAGCTCTTCCACTTCTACTTCTCTACATACCTCAAGTAATTCACGTCTCTGTCTATCTAACTCACTCATCTTACCCATTATCTTTCTCCTTTGTTTATTTTATTTAACTCATCTTTAATAAAAGATTTTATCCATTTATCAAATCCACAAGCATAGCTATTGTTTGAACCTATATTGAACTGAACCTCCTCATCTAACTTCCAAAAGTTTACTGGTTCAATACCATCTGATTCATACAGCGTAGTATACTTCCAATCATATAGAGTTACTGGTGTTCCTGTTTCTCTGTGTTCAAACAGATACTCGCCTGATACCTTGTAACTATCCATAACGTGTGGCTTACCAAACACCATCAATAGTTCCACTGGTTTTAACATCACCTCTCCGAACCTGTATGTCCCACCTGTTTCTATGTTGGGGTTTGCTTTGTATTCATTTACTTTCACTATTCTTCTTCCTTTATTCCAATAGCTTTTAGTAATGCTGTCATCAAGATAAATAACATACCAAGAAACATCATACCATAGCTAATTATTTTTATTATTATTTTACCAATCATTACATCTCTGCGTTCAAGACACAAGAACCCTGCTCTTTTACGCACTCATATATTTTATTACCTAACTCTAGCCTTGCATACCATTTTAGCAAGTAACCTACCTTCTCTTCATCTATTGAAAGATATTCTGCTAACTCGTTATCATTGTATGACTTAGCCTCATTAAAGAAGGTATCCATCTTTTCTCTATATCCATGTAAAGCTTTCTTACAATCCTTGATTCCTTTTTCTATTTGCTTCATGCTACTATCATCTATATAATAGTCTATGTAACTTCTATCTTCTTCCATTCCGAAGAACTCTTGGTCAGTTGAGGATTGAACTGCAAACCAAAACTTACCTTCTATATCTCCACTATAGTATCTTCCCATTTTTAACTCTCCTTTTTTTTATTATCATTATATTTAGAACTGAGGTAGCTTTACACGTGCTAAATTTATCGCTACCTCTGTTCTGATTTTTATTATTTATACTACTCTTACGAACCTAATTAAATAAAGTTCCCAACTATTTTATTTAGTGTAAGTCTTTTGCTCTTCCTTTAAATCCTAAGTTTGACATATGAATATGATTTATTATTAACTTCACTGCTAATTTTAAATCCTTAGTAGTTCTTATCACTGAATACATCTGCCATACGAGGTTAAGTCTAATCTTATATAGTCCATCTCCCATGCCATGCAACTCAACATCATAGTCAGTAATGCTATCTATTTTTTGGATACCTTCATACCCATATACTTCTTCTCGTTTTTCTAATTCATTGTAAAGCTCTGTAGCAAACACATTCCTAAGTTGCTTCGTTCTTTCTTTAGGATTAAAATCTAATTTATGATTGCCATGTAACTCTTCTACCATATTATCTATCTTCATTTAATACACCTGCTTTCTTTTCTGTTTCGTTTATTAATTTTATAATAGTCTCAGACATTTCTGCCCTACCTTCTAATATTAATTTATCATGCTCTGCTCGTTCAGAATTTGTTTCATCACTTACGCAATACCAAACTTCCTCTTCACAAAATAATTTAATTTTATCTATTAACTTTTTTCTATACACTACTGCTCCTTTTGTTTGTATTGAATATCTACTATCCAATAGTTACTTCCCTCTTCATCTTCATAAAATTTAAGGTTGTCTCCCATCTCTTTAACTATACGTTCATAGTTCCTTTGAATATAGACATAGCTTTGTCCGTCTTGTAAAGGGCTATCCATAAACTCTAGCTCTTCTAAGACTGCTCTTCTCTCTCGTATCATATTGTATTCTCCACCAAGTCTGATGTGTTCATAATCACAAAACTTATTATACACATTTTCTACTTCGTGTTCTTGTTGTAGTTCATACATCTCTTTGTATGTTTTCATTTGTTCTCCTTGTTTGTTATAGGGTTGTATCTCACATCAATCCAAACATCTATTTGTTCTACTTCTTTAAAATGTTTGAATACTTTTATTGCCTCTTTTACTTGTTTTATATCTGTTATATCGTCTATGTAATGTAAATCTCCACCACTATCACTAAACAATACAAACTGATAATCTTTATTTAATGATTTTAACATTTCATTTATGTCCATTTGTTCTCCTTTGTTTAATTTGTTACTCGCAATACGTTTCAACTTTCATTTGTCCTTCTGAATATTCCTTTAAGAACTCTGTCATCTTAGGATTACAACAGATTATATCAATTATATTTCCATAGATTTCGTTCATGCGTTGTATCTTATTGAACAACTTTTCTTGTCCCTCTTCATCTAAGGGTAATTGCATTTGGTTCATCTCATTAACTACATCTTGTAATGACATTGACAAATTCCATAGTCTTACTTCATCTATTCCACTTCCTGCTAATTTCATTTTTGCTCCTTTGTTTTTGTTTCTACTACTTATACGAACCTAATCAATAAAGGTTCCCAACTATTTTTTATTCTCCTTTATCTTTTTGCATAATTCATACATAAAACTTTGTCTAAGTTCTGCTATCATTTCATCATGCATACCATCTACTTTCCATATCATATCAATTAAATCATTTGATGATAGCTCTTGAAATTTTTTCAATCCTTCTTCGTCTTCATTGTGAATAAATTCTTCTTCAATTCTATCTATATAAATAGATACTATATTATATTTTTCTAAGTGTTTTTCTAATTCATTTATGTCCATTTGTTCTCCTTTGTTTAATACGCTGGGGATAGTAATATAATGATTATGCATTATCTCATTTAATATTCTCATTGTGCTATTGCCATATTCTCACATAACTTTTGCAGTTAATCCTACATTTTCTCAAATGTTATAATACCCTAACCAACACTCTCTCGCAAAGAGTGGCGAAAATATCCACCACCCCCAATTCTTTAATAGTCTCTCACTATATATCTATAAGTCCAATTATCACTATGATAATCTTGAGGCTTGTCGTAATGCTTGAACTCTACTACTTGTGTGTTCTCCATAATATCGTCAAGGCTTTTCTTATCATAATTATCTAACAATTCTTCTTGACTATCGTATTCAGAATACTCACAACAAAAAGCAATCCAATCCATTTCAAATTCCTCTCCAATGTCTACTTCTAAATCCACTAAATATTTATATAGTGCCTTCTTACCATCATAAGAAAAATTATCTTTATGATGTGTATATTTATTACTATAATTTATAAAATCATGTTCACTCACATTTAAATACATAAGCTCTCCTTTGTTTCTATTATTCTAACTATCTTAATTAATATTTGTTCCCAAATATTTTATTTTCTTATCCTTTAGCATTTTATTTATACTATCAATAATAATTTCTGCTTGATGGTTTTCAGTTTCTAGGATAGTATATTGTTCTCTCTCTTCGTCGTAATATCTACCATCATAATCTTCAAATTCTCTCTCCATTATTCTATTGTTGCATTTTATTGTAACTTGACAACTTCTTTTTATGGACATTATCATTTGTTTATAATCCATTTAAACTCCTTTGTTTTTTCTTTATAGAATTAAGAGTTACCTTTATCATCTAGTTCAGTATAATATATCTATCATACCTATATAAAAGTAACTCTTATATTTCTATTAATGCTACGTTTAGAACTAATTAAAGTTCCCAACTATTTTATTTATATATTGGTTTATATTCCCAATAGTATAAACTAGCCTCATTAATAGCGTTTATTATTGCTTGTTCATCTGAACAATTATAATATTTGCCACTCTCCAACGGAAACTTTTGGCCTCTAATCCTCACCAACTTTCCATTATCATTAGATAAAAATTTGGCCTTCTCAACTTTAATTTGTTTGGCCTTCTTAATACCTAACATCTTTAATTTATTTTTTAAAGTCATTATAACTCCTCAATATAATTAATGTTATGTTATATATATGACATCAAATAAAATAAGTTCCCAACTATTTTAAATAATTTGGTTTCTCTTTTTGTTGCTTGTCATACTATACCTACTATATATAATAAAATAAGTTCCCAACTATTTTAAATATAATTTATTTCTATGATGACAAAATGATTAAAACATATCATGACGGCGTTAAAAAGTTTTTTTAATGTTAGCGTATGAATAATTGTAAAAGCTTGATTAAGCCCTATTTTAAAGCCTTCTAGCCCTATTATAAATACTTGGGAACCTTTTTTATTTATAAGCGTATAAGCAAACTTTTGCTATGTGTATAACTTGTGGATAACTTTATTTAAAAAAAGTGGGAACTTTTTTAAATTAGATATATATAAAAGATGTAGCAAAAAACAACATAAGGAATAAAAAATGCAATTAATAAAACAATATGAAAAAAATTTACAGGCAATAAATAGAAAAAAAATGTTAATATTATTAAAAGATTATAAAGAAGCATTTAATGAAGTTTCAAGTATTCAAAAATTATTACTATTGAATAAAGCATTTGAAGAAGAATTAAATGAAATATTACCAAAGGGCTTCAAAGTCAAAGATTTGACCACATTAATACAAGTATTTTAAATAATTGGGAACTTAATTAAATTTAAGTAGTAGCAATAATATAACATTAATAATTTAAGGAATAAAAAAAATGACTAAAAATTTTTTAGAAGAAGAAAAAGGAATAGAATTAATTAAAAAAATATATTCTTTTGATGATGATTTTATTATTAAGGAAGATTTGGATTTTATTTTATGGTATTGGGAAGATAAAGAATTTAATTTTAATTTAGAACATATTGAAAGTTTCTTAAATAAAATGAAAGAAGAATTAAAAGAAAAAGAAGAGCAGTTAAAAGAATTAGAAAATTATATTAATAACATAAAAAAGGAGTGGAAATAATGACTAAAAAACATTATATAAAACTAGCGGAAACAATCAATAATAATACTAGATACGGAAATATTAGAGACGAGATTAAAAGGGTAATTGATTTAGATAATTTCTATAATGATTTAGTAATATTTTTAAAAGAAGATAACCCCAATTTTAATATTAATAAATTTTGGGAAGCGGTAAATAAAGACGCAATAATAACAGAATAAAATAAATGGGAACTTTATTTATTGCACGGCGTGTAATTAGTAGAAATAATAATATTAATTAAATTGAAAGAAGAAAAAAATGAACTTAAAAGAAATGATTTTATCACTAGATATAAGTAATAACTTAAAAGCTATGTTATTAAATAGAGCTACTAAGCTTAGAGGCTCTAAAATAGTCATTGACGGCGATAATGTGGAGATTGTGAACAGAACCTACTCCGAACATAACAAAGGGCTTAACGGCCGTTATTATGTTACGAAGGTAATTAATACTAAGTGGCTTGATTTAGATTTTGATTATACTACCCCTATAATAATAAAATAGGGGTTCACTTGTGGATAACTTGTGGGTAAATAAAAACCATATATATATGGGAACTTTTATTAGTGGGCGTCGTGTTACTAATATAAGATAAATTAATAAATAGGATATACAATGAAAATTAAAGATATTAAAATAAATGATTGGTTCACATTAAAAGATATAGAAGAACCCAAAGAGGGCCAAGTGTGGGTGCGTAATCATTACGACAAGGAAACAAAGACATATTCAATTACTAATTGGAAGACACAAAAAGAAAGATTTGTTAAAGGTGATAGAATAGTATTTGTAGATTTTACATTTTAATTATTATTGGCTACGGGTTGAGAACTTGAAATTTTCAACCCAATCCAAATTTTTCAACCTCCATTGTGACGGGGGGTATATGTAAATAAAACAAGCTTACACAAAATCGGCCAATTTTTTTAGGATATTTTTTTCATCGTTAGGGAACCCTAATACTTCGGGTACCCTAATATGTAGTGTGGCTTGGGTACCCTAATACGGTAACCCTAATATGGAAACCCTAATACGGTAACCCTAATAGGGTAATACCCTAATACAGCCACCGAAAGAGCTTCTTTAAGATAAGGTATTATTTGTGATATTCCTAGAACTATTTACTACTTTTGTAATTATTATGACTTTTTGAGAGTTTACAAAGATATTTATTGTAAAGAGTCTAACAAGTATTATAAATTCTAGTAAATCAAAGGAGACATCACTACAATGAAAGATAAAATAAAAGAACAAATAGAACAATACCAACAACAGTTTGAAGAACTTTCCAAAACAAGAGAAGAGCTTGTTGGTAAATTAAACGAGATAGCAGGAGCAATCGAGCAAGTGCGTGGTGCAGTTGCAGCATTGACAGCTCTTGAAGTAGAAGAACAACCAGCTGAAAAGAAAGATAAAAAATAAATGGAACTAGACAAAGGCATAACACGTATTAAGCATTTAGTTAAAAGATTACGTGATGCTGAAGTATTTGCAGAAGAACCAGAAACTTTAGAGAACATCATCGAGTTGTTCCAAGTCGTAGAAGACTTAGATACACCTCAACAAATAGGTGCTGAAGAAATGTGGGGAAGTGCAGTAACTGAAGATGGCAAAAAAATTAAAGCATAAAACAGCAATAGTATTTCCTGATGTGCATTTTCCATTGCACGATGAGAAAGCATTATCTTGCGCATTACAAGCAATAGGGATAGTCAAGCCTGACATCTATGTCAACATAGGTGATGTAGGTGAGTGGCATAACTTCTCAGCTTGGAAGTATAAAGGTAAGAAGCTACCTTCATTAGAATATCAAATACCACATTGTGACCAAGACATCGCAGATGTTAATGCAGGTCTTGACATAATTGATGCAGAATTAGATAAGCATAAAGTAAAAGAACGCTATATGCTTCAAGGTAATCATGAGATATGGATGGATAACTTTGTAGAAAAGTATCCCTACATGACTGATTACACCTTCCCTAAAGCGTGTCGATTAAAAGAGAGAGGGTATAAATACTATGAATACAATGTTCCTTTAAAGCTAGGAAAGATTAATTTTATTCATGGTACTTATGCAACTACCTACCATGCCAAAAAACATCTCGAGACATATGGAGCCAATATTATGTATGGGCACACCCATGACATACAGAGACATTCACTAACAAAACTTGATGCAGGAACTATTGGTGCGTGGGGAATTGGATGTCTTAAAGATATGTCTCGAGAAAAAAACAAATGGTTACGTGGCCGATTACATAATTGGAATCATGCTTTTAGTATCATTACCTTTTTCCCAGATGGGAACTTCCAAGTAGAAGTCATTGAAATATTCAAGGGCAAGTGCGTGGTATGGGGTAATGTTGTTAAAGGATAATGTATAGACGTATCATCAAAGGAGTTCCTCGTTTCGTTTTTAATGACGAGAAAGAATTTAGAGAATCATATCCAGATGATAAACTTGTAAAAGATTGGAGAAAGGGAAAGCCTAACGACTGGGTATTAACTGATGACGGTAAAGTCACACAGATACTTAGGCGTAAGACAATGAAGAATACAACCATTAAAGCAATGGATGATTACTTCATTACCCTACTAGGTCCTTGTTTTAGTTCTGGCAAACTAGAAGGTACCCCTAAAAAAGATTACAACTCATTTAAAAAAAGAACTAACGTAGAAGAAAAGCCGTTGTCTTGGAGAGAAATTCGTTTTGTTAAAATGATAGCACACGGCGAAGCTCCCGTTCAAGCATACATAGAGTGCTTTGAAACAAATAATAAATCAACAGCGTCGGTAAAGTCATCGATACTGTTAAAACAAACAAGGATTAAAGAAGAAGTGGAAAAAGAAATAGAAGAATTACTGAGTGATATAGGTGTTGACAAGAGATGGACACTAGAAAAGGCTAGAGATATAGTTGATAATCCAGATACATCCGATGCAGTTAAGCTTAGAGCATTGGAAAACTTTATGAAGATACAGAGTATGTATCCAAAAGAAAAGAAATCAGAGCAACTTTTACTTGGCCAAGCCTTTACAGGGTTTAGTAAAGATGAAATAATGCAATTAAGTGGAGTAAAGAAGATTGAAAGTGGAGAACAAGAAGATTAATATTATCCCATCTGCTTCAGAAATGTCTCAAAGAGATGAGATATTAGCTAAAGCATATAAAGACTTAGTGTTTTTTGGTCGTGTATTCCTACCTCAAGACTTCTTACATAAGTCAGAAAGCCCTCAGTTCCACCACGACCTATCTAAAAAACTAATTCAACATAAGCCTGGTGCTCGTATTTGTAATGTAATACCTCGTGGTATGGGTAAGAGTATTTTATCTAAGGCTGCTATTATGCATAAGTTTCTATTTGCTCAAGAAGATAAACAAAACTTTGTGGCTTGGGTGTCAGAAGAGCAAGGCCAATCTGTTGACCATGTTAAATATATAAGACATCACTTTGAAGAAAACGAAATCATTCGATACTACTTTGGTAATATGGATGGTGGTTCTGTTGGAAAGAGATGGACTGAAAAAGATATTGTAACTCCTAAGGGGGATAGAATTATAGCTAAGGGTTCTGCCCAAAGACTTCGTGGTAGAGCAGAAGTTGGAGTTCGTTATACTGGTATTATCCTTGATGACTTTGAATCAGAGTTAAATACCAAGACACCAGATAGAAGAGCAGAGCTAAAGAAGTGGATTGTATCTACGGTGTTTCCATCGCTAGAAGAAACTCCTGGTAATGAAGGTTGGATTTGGTTAACTGGTACTATCGTACATTACGATGCATTCTTACAAAACATTGTTGATGGATATAATGATGCTATGAATCACAACAGAAGTTATCCATGGGACTTAACATTCCACAGAGCTATAGAAGATGGTAAGCCATTATGGAAAGACCAGTTCCCTTTATCCAAACTAGAAAATAAACGAAGAGAGTTTATAGAAGCAGGGCTAGTAAATAAATTTGCGCAAGAGTATATGAACGATGCAAGAGACTCAGCGTCTGCTGCATTCAAGGTAGATAGGATACAGTATTACAATCACAAGTTTGAAGTAAGAAATAATTTTTGTTACTTAGTAGACAACAACGAAGCAATACCAATCAATGTTTACATTGGTGTTGACCTTGCTGCTACCGCAACAAAGACATCAGACTACCAAGTAATTATGGTAATGGGTATAGATGCAAATAAAAATAGATACATCTTAGAATACTTTAGAGAAAAGATACCAGCGTTTGATATGGCAGAAGAGATTGTTAAGATGGCTAGGAAGTATTCCCCAGTAAGAAGAGTAAGTATTGAAACTGTTGCAGCACAGGAAATGGTTAGAGATATGACAAGTAGAATATCTGTAGCCGATAAAAGATTAATGCCTGGTATCTTCAAAGGTGTCAAACCACCTTACGGTATTAAGAAGGAAGACAGGCTAGAGACTACACTAGGACCAATAGTCAATTCAAAGAAGCTTTATATTAAAAAACATATGACTGAGATAGTAGATGAGTTGTTTGAACACCCTAAACCAAAGAACGATGACTTGATGGATGGCTTGTATTATGCAGATTATTTTGCAAAAGCACCAAGTAGTACAGTTATAGAAGCTAAAAATTTAACAGATAAATTAGGAAAGCAAGTTAATATAAAGAAAAACAAGGTTTATAACTGGATAACAGGTAGTATTGACTGATAGTTCTTGCTGACAGATTAACAAATTGTGTAAATTATCAGACGATAAATCACATCTTTTTCTAGGAAAACACATGGAATATGACAAAAGAGCACTGACTAACCAAGAACTATTTGATAGATATAAGAACGATAGACAGTCTTGGGAGCTAGATGCTAGACAAGATTTAGATTTTTATCTTGGGAATCACTTTACGGAACTAGAGTCTAGTGAATTAGCTTCACGTAACCAGGCAGATGTCCCTATGGACAGAATATCTCCTGCAGTTGAAAGACTTAAAAGTATGCTTACTGCTAGGCCTCCTGCTTTTACAGTAGTTCCTAGAGAAGATTCAGATACATCATTAGCCTATCTTTGGAGAGAGGTTATGGGATTTGCCTGGCAGAACTCTGAAGGAGACTCTCAGGTTAAACAAGCCATACACGATTATTGTGTGGTAGGTCTTGGTTTTTTATACGCATACATAGACTATGATTCTGATTTTGGAAAAGGAGATATTAAGTTTTCATACCTTGACCCCTTTAGAGTCTATGTACCTGCTTCTTCCAGAGATAGATTTTTTACAGACGCAGATAATATTATCTTATCTACAGTATTAACAGAGACACAAGTTTTAAATTTATATCCAGAGCTGGGTACAAGTGTAGACCCAGAAACAGGTGAGGAGATTGACCCATTAATAAATACAATCTCTGGCTACTCTGAAGATGATTACCCTTCAAACATAAATAAGAACTCTTTAAATACGTATACTCCTGATACGGTCAGAGGATACACAGAACAAAACTATAAACGTTTTCAAATTTTAGAAAGGTTTACAAAAGTTAAAGTTCCCTTCTATCGTTTGCTAGATAATCAAAATGGTAAAGAGTTTATTGTTGATGAAGCAGACTTTAGAATTTTCCTAGAAGAGAATAAGAAGTTAGTAGAGCAAGGTAAGGTAGATATAGTACAAGTATATCAGAATAGAATTAAAGTGATTGCAAGTATTGGTGAGGTAGTGTTATATGAAACAACTCTTAACACAGATGTTTACCCTATAATACCGATTGCAAACGTTTGGACTCAAACTCCTTATCCTCGTTCTGATGTCTCCAGAGCAAGACCAATGCAACGTTTGTTAAACAAGTTATGGTCCTTAGCACTATCTCACGCCCAAGCATCAGCAGGATTAAAACTGTTGGTTCCAATGGGAAGTGTAGAAAATATTTCTCAATTAGAAAAAGATTGGGCAAACCCTAATGCTGTTATAGAAGTAGACTCATCACAAGGTGAGCCTCACTATCCAGCACCTCAACCTTTAACTGGTGAGTTCTATAGGCTTATACAACAGTGTGAGTTTTATATAAACTTTATATTTGGTATACCAGAAATTATGCAGGGAGTAGGAGACCAGCCAACAACTGCAAGAGGAACAGAAAGAATTATAGCTTTAGGTAGTGAAAGACCTAAATCAAAGCTAAGAGATGTAGAGTTTAGTATTAAAAGACTAGGTAAAGTTATGTACAACTATGCTAAAACACACTATGATGTGCCTAAACTAATGCGTTTAGTGCAACCTAATAATGATATTACTGAACAAATGGCACAAATATATACAGATAAAACAAGAGTTGTGTTTGATTTAAAGAAAGATAAACACAATTTAGAACAACATGATGTAGGTATAGAGTCTGGTTCTACATTGCCTACAAGTAAATACGCAGAGTTAGCTGTGTATATGGAAGCATTTCAAATGGGATTAGTAGACCAGGTAGAAGTATTAAAGAAAAATCCAGACATATTTGATAAAGAAGGAATTTTATCTCGTATGAATCAAAGAGCAGCTATGGAACAACAAATGGCTGGTATGGATGAAACAATAAAGAATTTACAGGGAGACCTGCAAACGGCTACAAGAGAATCAATATCCGATAGAAAACGTACTGAAGTTGAGAAATTTAAGACACGTTTAAAAGATATTGAAACTAGTGCCACTGCCGATAGGCGCATAAGTAAAAACAAGTTAAACGATAAGGTGTTGCTAGAACTTGAGAAATTACGTGGAGAACTTAAAGTCGTAGAGGCTGAAGTCAAACGTAGTTCTACTCAACAAGAGAACTAGACATCAAAGGAGATTAATAATATGAGTAATGAAACATCAATGACCGATACTCAAGCTGTGGAATCTATGGATACGGTTCAAGCTGAGGGACAACAAGAAGGTACTTTAGAAGGAAATGCAATGGATTGGCAAAAAGAAGCTAAGAAGTTTCAGTCTATGTATGACAAGGCTGTTACTGACAAGAAACACTTAGACCAGTATAAACCATTAGTAAACTTACTAGAGCAAAGACCTGACCTTGTAGAAACCTTAAGAGATAATATTGTTGGAAATAATGGTGCAACAAAAAAAGCTGAAGCAAAACAGCTTAACGAAGACGAGTTCAATCCGTGGGATGCGTACAATAAACCTGGCTCAGAATCATACGAGTTTCGTGTGAAAGAAGAAGAAGCTAGAATAAATAATGCAGTAAGCAGTGCTATGAGAGGGCAAGAGCAAAAACAATTTGTTGCTCAAACCGTAAACAAACTAGAGAATCAATTTGGTATGAACAGAGATGAAGTGCAGGAATTTATGCAATTTGCTCAACAGCCAAAAGATAATGTTCCACTTGATAACCTAGTCAAGTTATTTAAAATGAATAAGGGTGAATATAAAGAACCTATTATTCAAAAACCTGACACAAGTAATCAAGCTAGAACAGCTGGAGTTTTACAGGGGGGAGTAGCTCCTACTAAATCTGAACAAGATGGAATGTGGGACCAAATTCTTAATGCATCTCAATCTGGTAGTATTGGTAAAACAATAATAAAAAAATAAATAGGAGAATACAATGGCATTAAGTGCAAACGCAATCAAGACAACAAGCTTGACGCAAACAACAACTGCTGCTGATTATGGAGTTGCTCCAGATAAAAGAAGATTATATAACTTTTCTGATAGGATTGCTGAACTAGCACCTGAAGAAAGTCCTTTCTTCGTATACCTGAGTAAAACTGCCAAACTTCCTACGGATGATTCTTTGTTTCGTTATTTAGAAGATAGAACAAAGATTAATTATACAAGTAGAGAGTTCCTTTTAAAAGGTGACCAGGACAGTGCAGCAGCTCAAGCAGCAAATGACTCTGTGAGTTTCACAGTAGAAACAGCAGACAACTTAGCAGTAGACTTTATTGTTAAGGGAATGGTCTTTGCAGTAAGAACAAAAGGCGGAGCAGCAGGTGATAACGCCTACGCTAACATAGTAGTTAGAGTAGAAACTGTACCCGCATCAGCAAACAATGAAACTACATTTACAGGTAAAGTTATATCTGTATCATCAACAGCAGCTAACGCAAATAAGCTTTTAGCTGGTAAGAGATGTCAAATCATAGGTTCAGCATATGGAGAAGGTACTGGTTCACCAGACGTTTTCTCAGATAGCATGGAAGATAATTATGGGTACACCCAGATTTTCAAAACAGCTGCTGAGATTTCAAACACAGCATATGCTACACAACTACGTGGAGTGTCAAATGAGTTTGAAAGAGTGTTAGCTCAAAAAATGAGAGAGCACAAAATCGATATGGAAAGAGCATTTCTTTTCAATCAAAAAGCAAGAGATAACTCAGGGATTCAATATTCTGAAGGTCTTGTAGGGCATATTATCAAAAACAGTACAGTAAAAGCTGGTGCAGCAGACTTGGCTTACGAGTCAGGTAAAGCATACTTTAGAAGTGCTGAAGCTTCAGAGCTTACTTATGATAGATTGCTTAAGGACTTTGAGGTTATCTTTGACCCAGCTAGAGGCGGAAGTAACGAAAGATTAGCATTAGCTTCTCTTCCTGTGATTTCTTTCTTTAACAAGATGGGTGATGGCTCATTTTCTGATATATCTACAACAGGTTCACAATACCAAATCAATATGGATAACCTATCAGGACAGTTTGGTCACCAGTTAATGGAGATTAATACAGTTCATGGTGCGGTATATCTAGTGAAAGAACCTCTGTTTAGAGGACATTCATCAGGTATGATGTGTATGGCTGATATGAGTAAGCTATACTACAGACCACTTGTAGGTAATGGAATCAATCGTGATACTCAGGTTATGACAAACGTACAAGGTCCAGACGAAGACCTACGTAAAGACATGATTCTTACAGAAGCAGGTCTTGAAGTATGTTTACCAGAATCACACTACTTGATTAACGTAGAAGGATTATAATATATTATAATCTCTATGTAAAATAATCCGTAAGGATTGACAGTATTGGATACTGTGGGGTTGTTCGTAGAAAGGAACAACCCCGAACATCCATAAGAATTTTAAACTAATAGGAGAATAAAATGGCAAATTTTGATACTGTAACAAAAGTTATTATCAATGATGTGAGTGCAGCAGCAAGTAGCGTATCTGGTTCTTTAGCTAAAGAAATCAATGACTATATAGAAACTATAGATGACACAAAGCTTGTAGATATTAAAGCGGTAATGCTTGATAGAACTAGAATTGCATATATTGTAGTTACCAAAGTATAATGGCTAACTGTCAGCACTGTGAAACACCTAACCCAGAAGGTAAGTTTAATTGTCCTTCATGTGGGTTAAGAGCACATCCACCAAGATGGAGCACACAATTTGTTTTAAGAGATTCTCCGATGGCAACTGCTATTAGAAAAGACCAAATAGATTTTGGTAGTATAAGTATGGATAAACATATAGAAAGAACTAATAAAAAGAATACTAAAGACAGAGCAAAGAAAATGGATGAGATGATTTTTGGCAATGATAAAAGTTAAAACATTAAAATCAAATAGAAGGAAGTATAATATGTACGGAATGAAGAAAAAGAAAAAAGTAGTAAAACCTAAAATGAAAAAAAGAGCTGTCAAAAAAGGAATGAAAAAAGGTTATAAGAAATAATGCCAGTTAAAAAGAAAGCTAAATCAAAAGTAAATGCAGCTGGTAATTATACAAAACCAACTATGAGAAAGAATTTATTTAAAAAAATAAAAGCTAGTACTAAAGGTGGTAAAGCTGGACAGTGGAGTGCAAGAAAAGCCCAGATGTTGGCTAAGCAATACAAAGCTAAAGGCGGAGGATACAGATAGTGCCCTTAAAAAAGTCTCAACGAAGTCTTAAAGAATGGACAAGACAAAAGTGGAGAACCTCAAGCGGTAAGCCAAGTAAGGGACTTCGTAGATACCTACCAGACGCAGCATGGAAAGCATTATCACCAGCAGAAAAGAAAGCAACGAATACGGCAAAAGCCAAAGGAAATAAAAAAGGTAAGCAGTTTGTTAGTCAACCAAAGAAGATAGCAAAGAAAACAGCAAGGTATAGAAAGTAATGTTGAATGATAACATATTAAAAGAATTAGCTAAGAAATTTTTCAGCCCTGAAAATAGGTTGTTAAATGGCGCTATGAATACTAGTGAGTACGAAGAAGCAAAGCAACTACAGGTTGACTTTGATTTTATTAGTAAGCTAGAAGGTGGAAGACAAACCGAAGCTTACGTTCCTTATCCAGAAGGTTCTCAGTCTGGTGTTACTTTTGGAACTGGTGTAGACTTGGGTGGAAAAACTTCAGACTATTTTAAAGGATTTGATAATCCAAGTATTGTTGAAAAAATGGAACCATACTTTGGTATGACAGGACAAGAAGCTTTTAACTTTGAAAAGTTAAACCCCTTATCATTTAGTCAGGAAGAAGCAATGCTTGTAGATAATTTTGTAAAAGGAAAAGAATTAAATTCTATTTCAAGAAATTTTGAAAGAACGTTTGGAACTGATATGGCTGAATTGTCACCAGAAGTACAAACGGTGATAGCATCTATTGGTTATCAATACGGAGCTAACTTTATGGACAATCCTTACACTGAGGAGTTTGACCCAAAGACTCCTAAGTTTGTAAACAGACTTATGGACTTAGTAAAAAATCCAGACAATATTGAGAATTATACAAACCTAGAAGAAGAGCTAAGAAAATTTGGAGATGACTATGGTCCTAGGCGTGATAAAGAAGCAGACTTATTAAATAAATTTATTAGAAGTTTAAAAGAAAAAAACTTTGGTGAGTTAAAAGATGCATCATCAATTATGCAAGATAACTCTGATATGGAAAACTTAATACAATTTGCAGAACCAAAAGAAGAAGAAGAACCATTTACAAATGAGTCTATTACTTTCTGATGAGAGGATTAAGAACAACAGAAACAAGGCACACTAATGGCAAAAAGAAAACAAGACAAGGGCAAGGTCATAACACAAAATTTGGAAATAAGATGAGTAGTAAATATTATAAAAAAAGAAATAGAGGACAAGGATAATGGCAGAATCATTTAAAGACCAAGTAGATGCAATAACAGGTTTTGGTATAACAGAGAATGATGCATTATCTGACTGGCTTACAGCTGGTGTTAGGTTAGTATTGAATGCTATGCCAATAGATAAACTTGAAAGAATTATATCAGACGAAACTACAGATTTTGGTGATGGAGGTTTAGATGTACAAGGTAAAAGAATTGTAGAGGTATTTAGAAAAGATGGAGCAAACTCAACTGCAGATTTGCAATATTTTCATCCTGCTAGAAAGATAACAGTCAAGATGAAAGGTAGAGCCACAGACCCAAGTTATATGGAGTATGCATCTGCAACCGACCCTGCATATTACGTAGACGAACAATTACTTTTTGTTTTACCTGCAATGGGAAGTGGTGTTAATTATGCTAATGTTTCCTATATAGACACTAGCATAACAGTAGTTCACGGTGCTACATCCATAGCTAACTTTCCAGACGAGGCAGAGTATGCAGTAGTGTTATATGCAGCAAGACAGGCATTAGCAAGAAAAGTATCAGATGCAAACGCAGACGAAGATTCAGAAATGGCAGCTACCTACTCAAACCAATATGCTTTAGTAGATGCACAATATAAAGAAGCATTACAGATTTTAGGTATAGAAGAAATAACAAATAGTAAAAAAGAAAAGGATGCTAGATAGTGGGTATAAACACTACTTGGAATAAAGAAAATACAGAGCCTTCTAGTGTTTGGTCAAAAGAAATCAATGACTTACATCACACAGATACAGGTACACTATGGGGTCCAGAGGCTATAACCCCAAGCTCTACCTGGTTAGGTGCATTGACTGGAGCTATACATCCTTCAACAGGTACAGTTTGGGGTCCAGAAGTAATAGCACCTTCTACTAGCTGGAGTGAATCCTTAGAGCAGTTTAAGTTTTGGAATGATGGTAATGATTTTTGGGAAGATGTAAACAGTAAATACGAGGAATTATAATGGCAGCAATAGAATTTAATGGAAAAGAAATACATAGTAGAGTACAACAGGCAGTCCCTGATGTATCAGAAAACTATGTAATAAATCTTATTAACGAAGCTTTAATAGATTTAGGACAATATAATTTAAAAACAGAATATGCCAAGACTAATCTTGCTAACAATCAAATGTGGTATGGATTAAATGATGATAGAGCTATTACAGTAAATAAAGTATTTAGATGTAGTATCTTAAATTCAGATGGAGAGTATATTAAAATTCCTAGATTAGTCAATCAAGAAACAAAGATAACAGATACGGAGTAATTATGGCAGCAGTAAGCAGTACATTCAAAGACCCATCATTAAATTTTGTATGGTGGATAGAAGGAGATAAGATAGCTATAGCCTCATCAGGTGGAGATGGAGGTACAACCGAAACAGCAAAAGGCCGTTATAAGGCTGCTATGATAGGAACAGGTACCGACCATATAACATCAGGTGTGCTAATATCTTACTATGCTGAACCTGATAAGCTTGAAAGCATTACAGGAACAATAGATATAGACAATACTTTGCAACCAGCTATAATAGCGTATGTAAAAGCAAAAGCACTTTTAGATGCTGCGGCAAGAACAAACAATGCAGAATTAGCACAGATTAAAATGCAATCTGCTCAAATGGCTATGAATGAATATAAGCAGATGGTTACTAAATACGGAGTAAGAAGAAGAGATAAAACTGGTGGGACTCGTGGTATAGTTCCTACAAACTTTACATAGGTAAACAATGGCAACATTAACAGGTAAAAAAATATCAGAGTCTTATAAAGACTTGCTACAAATATCTAATAATAATTCTGGTGTAGACGGAACACTTAGAGATGTATCAGACGGTGAAGGTACAGTTAGTGTTTTACAGATTAGTAGTGATTCTATAAATATTAAAGATAATGGAGCTTTTCAAATTAATGAAACTCCAGTTACTTCTACGGCAACAGAGTTAAATTATTTAGACGGTGCAGACACAAACATTAATACCCTTACTCTACCTGCAAGTACAACCATATCTGCCTTTGGTGCCAGTGTTATAGACGATGCAGATGCATCTACAGCTAGGTCTACCATGGGAGTTGATGCGGCAGGAACTGATAATTCTACTAATGTAACATTAGCTGGCAAAGATTATATAGTAGCTAGTGGAACAAATAATCAAACATTAACGCTCGGTACTGTAGATATATCGGATGACACAAATTTAGTTGGAGGAACTGGCGTTACACTTACTGGAGATACTTTATCAACAGTAGATAGTGAAATAGACCACGATAGTTTAAACAATTATTCTAGTGATAAACACATAGCACATAGCTTTGTTACCCTAACAGCGGGAGCAGGATTAACTGGAGGTGGAGATATTACCACTAGCAGAGATTTTGCTGTAGGAGCAGGTACTGGTATTACAGTAAATGCAAATGATGTTGCTGTAGATACAAGTGTTATTGCTACAAGAAATTATGTTGATGGACAAGTATCAACAGTAAATACTTTAGGAGAAATGACTGACGTATCTTTTTCATCATTAGGTGATGATAATTTATTACAATACAATTCAGCTTCTTCAGAGTGGAATAATACAAGCGTAATAGATGGTGGAGAATTTACAACTTAAGGAGAAAAAAAATGGCCAATACTTTACAAATTAAAAAGAATGCATGGAATACAACTACCCCTGGCGGTCCAGTAGCTAACACCTTAGCATATGGTGAACTAGCTTGGGATACAGCTGGAAAAATTTTATACATTGGAAGACAAACAGGAACAGGACCCGTAACAACAGAAACAGTTAAGATTGTACCAAACGCTTCATCAAGCACAGTTGGTATAGCAAGTTTTAATACTCTTAACTTTGTTGTAAGTGCTGGTGGTGATGTACAAATTAAAACATATGGTGTAGCTAGAGATGAAATAGCGTTAGATGCTATTGATGGAACTAGAATTGCAGATGATGCAGTAGACAGTGAGCACATAGCTAATGACGCAGTAGCTTTAGGAACGCAAACTACTGGTAACTATGCAGGAACAATAACAGGTACAACAAATGAAATTGAAGTAACTGGTTCTGCTGGAGAAGGTACTGCTTATACTATTGGATTACCAGATGATGTAGTTATTGCTGGTAATTTAACAGTTCAAGGACAAACAACTACAATAGAGTCTACAGAAGTTACAATCGATGATAAAAATATTGTTTTAGCTCACAACGAAACAGGAAGTCCAGCAACTGCAGCTGGCTTAAATGGAGCAGGTATTACTATCGGTTCTCCTTCCTCTGGTACTGCACCAAGTTTAACTTGGAATAACAGTGGTGCTACAGATTATTTTGAATTTAACAAGCCTGCTAAACTTACAATAGACCCTTTATCTGACACTGGTTCTAGCTTAGATTTTGGAATATACGCTAATTAATAGGTAATTATGGCTAATAAATTTCTAATAAAAAGAGGTAATGGTGCACCTAATAATGCATCAATAGACAATTATGAATTAGTTTATAATTACACTGATAATGAATTATGGACTAAACATAACGGTTCTGTTGTTAAGGTTGCTAGTGGAAACGTTGGTACAGTTACTAACGTAGTAGCTGGTAATGGACTAACTGGTGGTGGAACTGTTACGGCTACTCTTGATTTAGACTTTAGTGAGTTAACAGATATGCCTGGAGATATATCTGGTACTACTGAGTTTATATTACAAAACGGAACTACAGAATCACGTAAAGCTGCAAGTGAAATAAAACTTACTGCTTTTGATGCAACAGGATTTTCAGCTGGTACAATTACAAGCGCTTCTGGAATGACTAATAACAACGTGCTAACTGCTAGCGGTAGTACTACTATTAATGGAGAATCTAATCTTACTTTTGATGGAAGTACCTTAGCATTAACAGGTGCATTGACTGCAAGTTCAACAATCACTACTAATTATGGTGTAGCATTTACAAATGGTAATACTAACTTTCTTCAATACAACAATAGTGGAGAAGATGTATTGTATTTGAGAGATACTACCAATGGTGCTATGGTGCAGACTTGGGGTGTTAATTCTGTTACTATACATAGAGGTATGACTATAAATGAAGATGGTGGAAACTACGATACAAGAATTGAAGGAGATACAGACCAAAATTTATTTTTCGTAGATGCAAGTGCAGATAGAGTCGGTATAGGAACTAACTCACCTGGAACTAAATTAGAAGTAAAAGCAGCTGGAGATACTTCACAAGAAGTTATTAAGATTAGAAATAGTAGTGGAACTGAAGTAATGACTATT
>Ga0208298_1000079_pt1 | contig 42598 bp, 40 predicted proteins | sample 14BtaG_FD_184088 | JGI IMG/M metagenome (GOLD analysis project Ga0208298, IMG submission 184088) | Marine viral communities from the Subarctic Pacific Ocean - 14B_ETSP_OMZ_AT15311_CsCl metaG (SPAdes) (version 2) | ecosystem: Environmental > Aquatic > Marine > Oceanic | place: Pacific Ocean... | reverse complement strand
CATGCCCTTGTGAGTCGTACACTTGCCACACTTGCGGAAATACACGATGGGGTGCTGTGGAGCGTCTACAGTGTCGATCTCGATGCGATAGTGAGAGTGCTTGACTGCTGTGACTGCCATGGGTGCCTTGCTTTGACTCTCTTAATATACATGGTTTTGGAGTGCTGTGCCACAATAGTGGACACTTCACATACTGGTCAGCTTGGACATGCCGATGAACAAGAGGAATGCCAACATGATCACCACGTCCCATGCTTTAGTGCGAATGAAATACGGTACACTGATTAGATCAGCCACAAAATGAATGATCACACCAAGTAATACATTTACATGCAAGACAATAAAATAGGCAGTGATGACTCCAACACTGCCTACAATTCTTGCTTTACTATCAAGTTTCATGCGTTCTTCAATTGTGTACGAATACTCTTCAGATCATATAGAGCAATGTCTATCTGTGCTGCAAGTAAACCCATAGCATATGAATAGGATGGGGCAGGAGAGTCGTCTATGGGGTCCACGAAGGGCATTCCATCCACGTCAACGGGAGAATCCATCCTAGTCGCTGCATCGGCACGTTCTAGCGCCTCCTGGAGGGACTTGATTGTACGCTCTAGATTCTGATCAATGAACATTAGTTCCCAGGTCGATGGTGGTGACATGCCCTATGATACAGCCTAGTAGTCTGCTAGCAGGTCTTCGGGTACAGTTTCAATACTGTCCCACAGCACCTGCTCGGCTGCCTCACGCAAGATAGACTCGCGAATCGCTGGATCATCAGTCCAGTCGCCTTCATAGTTGTACTGTTCCATGTTGTCAAGAATCACGTCGGTTTCCATTGATAAGGTGAATTTTGTGAAAGTTTTGTTTGTGTACTACGAGACAGACTGATCTAGGAATGTGATCAGGTACAACTTTGATGCATATGGTGCATTGTTGATCTTCATAGTTGAATGTGACAACACCATAGTATCCGTCATACTCTACCTCTGTTCCTATTGGATACATAGCTGTCTCTTGTGCATGGTTGATCTTGAATTGAGAGGAAGTCAGTGTCAGGATATAGTTTGTGAGCAATATACTGCGCTAGATCTCTATCGGGTGCGATGAGATATGTGTCAACAGTATACACACCATTAGGTGGTTCTGCTTGATCATCTTGCCACTCTTGTTCGATCTCAACCTTCCACACATGACCGCTGTCTAGATGTGAATCAAAGTCATGAATAACATCAGCAGTCATAGAATCTATCATGCATGTCGGACATTTGTTGTTTGAGTTCTTTGATGTATGCAGATAGATCGTTGATGGTATCTGCATGATCTTTGATGAGTGATTTCATCTCATCTACCATGGATTGTTCGATATCAGTCATGGATGAATAGTCGTACATTATTCAATGATATGTATACTACAGAAGAAACTCTTCGATATAATAATCTACAGTCACTTCATAATGTGCAGCACGAGCTTCTAATGCGAGTGCAAATGCATCAGGAACAACATTCTGCAACGATGAACTTGACATCTGCGTAGTTTTGGTATCCATTGTATTTGACGAAATCGCAGACAGTTTGTGCAGTTTGTCGAGAAACGATGTGTCGTTGAAGAAATTTTCCACTGTTAGATTGAATGGTGAGTTCGTACTTTTGCATGATCAGTTGTTGTCGTCAGTGTTTGCTTCGTGATCATTAATCAACTGATCAATGTCTTCATCAGTGAGCGATAGGATGGATGGAATGTCATCACTTACATCATCGAAGTCGAAGATCTCGCCTTCCATATCGTTGATCTCATCCCACATGGTGTGCTCCTGTGTTGTGTACTTGCATATTGTAGAGTGTAGAGAGCGCACAGCAACGGGTAGTGTGCAGCTTTGCGTAGTGTCACAAGAGGTCTAGATCTTTTCCATGTCTTCCTGTAGACAGGATGGTGTTAACTTTAGTCGCTAACTTGGAGACACTACCATACTTTGTCGTGACAATACTCTCTTGTCCGCGTGTCATGTAATTCAGTGCGCTCCAAATGATATTTAATTCTTCTTTGGTCAGTGTTACTTGAATGGACATTGCCAAGTTGCGTGGTCTTCATCAGATATTCTACCACAATTGTGTAGTGTGTCAAGGAAAAAAGACCAGTACAATTGCTTACCTGCTGCATCTCCACGCAATTCTTTATGCCAAACCTTTATCATACGTCTGCATATCCATAATGCTTCACGTTTCGTCAGGGTCTTTTGGGTTGTTGTGTGTGCCATATACTGATATGAAATTGAGAAATGAATTGATACTACGTTCTGTGCATAATGATCGCTTCGCTTCTAACCAATACTCATATTCATCCTGTAGATCTGATCCTAGTTCAATATTTACTCTGCGATTGGTCCCCATGTTCCGCTATCTCCAAAGTTACGGTTATCTAGCTTATCCATGATACTATCCATTTGTTTCATTGAGTCAATTTTAGTGATCATCTCTGCAATAACGTTACAAACGAAAGGTTTCTCTTGTCTTGCAGCAAATGCTAATGCATTACGTAGGTTAGACTCTGCTTCATCCAGTGAGTCTTCAACTGATTTTGATAGTGCCATTAGTTTTCTTTCTTTAGTGTGAATGATCCATCTTTGTTATCTATCCATAATAGTGTGTCACCTGGATGCCAATCTAATGCATCCATGAGCTCATCAGGAAATGTGAGTACACCTTCATCATCAACAGGAACAATATATCTCATTAAATCCAGTCAGGTTTACGATTTGGTAGTCGTAGGTAATTACTAGCTACCCATGGTTTAGAAGCAATATACATTTTATATGCCGTCAATGTATCTATACTATCATCAAACTTGTACTCTTCAGGCATTGCACGAACAAATGGAGTATGATTATCCCACTTCACATAAGGAATGATCTCATCAGCAACAAGGAGAGTCTTGAAACAAGTATGGCATTTACCATATCGATTGAAATACTCTTCACATAATGCTATACCATGAGCAAGCAACCATCTAGAGTTCTCTACAGTTTCATTCGCCCATTTAGTACAAGGATGATTACGGAATGCACCTTTATCAGTAGCATATGGATTACCATCTGCTTTAGGTATTGTGCCATAACTATGTCCCCACTTGTTAGAGCACACAATAGATAGCATCTGACATGTTTCTAACGGCATCTTGACAATATGCTTGTCAGGTAGACACTCTGCTGATTCAGTCGGATGCTGGCTCGTTACGAAAATATTCATCAGGTAGGTACGCACTCCTATTAATAGCAAGATTAAAGCTGAATGTCAACCTCATCTTATTACGATTCTCCTTACCTACCTTTACAGCATGTTTCAGATGTGGTGGGAACAACAATATATGTCCATCATGGATATATGATGTCCAGAGTTCTTCGTAATAATCACGGATCTTACTATCACTATGCTTGAACAGTTGTTGTGTACGCATAGAAAGATCTGTTTTCTGGAATGTCAACTGTCCTTCACAACAATTGTTTGCAAAGTATATGCCAGACCAGTATGGGTTTAGGTTATCAGGTGACAAATGATCGTGTGGTTCTTGACCATGCTCTTCATAGTATGCATTATACCAGAAGTTACTGTATCGTATGTCAACTGGCATATTATAGCAAGCAAGAACTTTCTGGCAATGCTCTAACACATCTCTTTTAACATTCTCCGCAGTCTCATGATCGAGATACGGATCATCCTCCTTAATATCAGGAAATGATGTGTTGAGAGGAGTAAACCACACATCTGGCTTTCTAACTACCTTGTCAAATGATTTCCATTCATATGATTCATGCTTTGGAAATTTAGTAACTATCAATGGTGTTGCAAAGATGGGTATAGTAGCAATTTCTACTGTTTCACCACTTATGTGATTACTAAACTGTTCCATCACAACTTGACACCTTGGGTAGTATTGACAGCTCTAGTGTACAGATGTAGTGTACCCTCCTGTTCACATTTAAGATGCCAACGTGTCATAACAGTGACACCATCTTTAGTACCACCAGTCATCATTTGACGACCTTGCTTTGTCATTGTAGAATACAATCCATACCTAGTTTCCCAGACATAGAATACATCATCAATGAGTTCTGCACCTTCAGGTACAACAACTTCAGTCACTTGCTCGCCATTGATACTGTCCATTGTGGACTCCATAATTAGTTTTCCTTGATTGTTGATGGTCTTCAACTAGTTCTAGAATATGTTGAGAGATTTGTGATGCTGCATCATCGTCCCAGTCACTATCATCTAGTGTCCTGCCCATGTTAAACACTTCGTGCAGTTTGATGTTGATGGAGTCGATTAACATGTCATGTTTGGTCATGGCAATAAATGTAAACTTAAGTATATAGATTAGAATTCACGATTCCTTCTGTCATCTAGATATGAAATGATATCAGCTCGCCACTCCATTAGTTCATTGAAGCACTCTTGATTGTGAGCACATGACCGTAGTCTATTGTCAGGCTTCAATACACTTTCATAAAAGAGATTGAATGCATCACGTCGTCTTTGTTGCTTAAGTTCTTCGTCAGTCATCGAATACCTTACACATAGGGGAACCAGGGTGATCATCACAGAACTTATCTAATACCTTATCTTGGTGTCTTGATTGTGGATCAGCAATCTTACCTTCTGTCTTTGGATCCCACTCATCAGGTGAGTGTTCTTCATTACAATGTAGATCTACCTTGTACTCATTCCACTTATCATTAGGATCATAAAGTGGATCTGATGGATCTTTTTGGCGTGGTGATGACATTATGCTTGCTCCTTGTTGAATAGTTTACGGCACTTTTTGACTTCTTTGAGTTCATCCTTGATCATTTGATACGCATCTTCAGGAGTGATGCGTCGTGACATTTCCATGGCAATAGTGTATTCAACTCTAGTACCGAAATGTTTAAGTGCTTCTTCAAATGAATTTAGTTCTTCGTACATGCTGCCTCTTTTTCTGCTTTTGCTTCAGCTTGCTTGCGCTTGCGAGCATCTTCAACTACACTGTAGTCAACACTATCAGGGTAGACACGATTCAGAGCATCACAGATGCCCTTGAGAGAGTCCTCACGCTTCTTTGACTGTAGACCCCTCGCACGTAGTTCCTGACGTGTTGGAATGTCACCGTGAGGTGCTTGAGCACGAAAGAAAGGAGCGAGGCAGGCAGCGTCATGAATATTGAGCGCAGAACGGTCAGGCAATGAACCTTGCATTATGTAGGGGGTGATCAACCCATGAATCATACAGCATCAGCCCCTGGTTGTCAAGGGATCAGGGTCTCGATCTCTTTAAACTCGTTGTGTGTTGTCCTAAACAATAGAATATCTACCAATTCATTGTTCTCAAATACAAACTCAAAGTCAACTCTAAAGTTCTGTAGTCCTCTTCTTACTCCATTGTCAAATACTACTTGACGAGTGTCAGGAAATACGCTATTGATATACTTTCCATGTTCTTCTGTCAAGAAATCACCCTTTGCAGATGACAGACCATATAGATGTTCTCTTGAAATCTGTTCATCTCTCAACTCAATCTTCTCACGATTGATCTCACTGGTGATCACACTTCTGGTCTCTTTTTTATTCTTTCTTTCTCTCCAAAATGCTGTATGATATTGACAGTTTAATCTAAATGATTCTCTACCATCAGCATGGAAGATCATCTCACCATCTAGGTACAAAGGATTTCTTTTACAATGCGCGACAAGTCTAGACATTACTTCGTTACCAGTAATGTTATAATCTAGACCCTGACCTTGTTTCACCTTTATTGCGGTAGGAGTACCAGAGATATCATACAAATAACCAACAAGTTGAGCGCCTTTATCAAAACTTATACGTGCGTCTGGATTAGCATGAAGTGTATGAAGAACTTCTGTAGCCTTATCATATGCGTCCCTCAAATGTGAGGTGTTTGTCTCATCGATTAGATGTTGTAACTGACGCTGTTGATACAGTGCATTGTACGATAAGATTACCCTACTCTCATAAGACAAGTGCTCATTACCATTATGATTAACACGAAACTCCTTGCGCTCGTTTTCAATAATAGGAGCCACTCCGCTAATCAAATAATCAAATACAAAGATTTCATTTATATTATTACGAGCATTATCTGCTATTGCAGGTTGATACTTCACATCTTTCAACGATGTATACAACCACGGCATCATCGAACTTGTGTATAGATGCTCTTGCCTCAATACACTGTAGACTTCTTTTACTGTGTAAGTGTCGGAGAAGATCATTCGTTTGATGCGATAAGTTGTCCTAGATCATTATACAATGCATAAAACACATACATCTCTGGATTAGCAACAGCTGCTTGACTATCAGGGAAGTTGTCATCAAAGTAATCAAGAACACCCTGATCTAGTTTCTCAAGCTCTACCACCACATACTCTGAATCTTTCATGTCAGCAATAAGATCTGACTCTAGCATTTTTGAATATCTAGCAATAGATGTATTGATAGCATCAACATTAGTGCTATTGTTCCATCCAGTGACTCTAATGAACGCCAATGGAACACCAGCTGTCATTGCATAGCGTCCAAGAATCTCTTGTAGATTGAAGATCTGATAGTTTTGGTTAATCATCGATAAACATTTTCCAGGCGACAGTGACTCTTAATCCTTTGAAGTTTCTAGTACACGGTGCAGCACAGTGTGGTATCTTACCAGGGAACAATACTGCTTTGTTTGGTCTTGGAAAAATACTATGTACTTCACCATCATTGATGTAGAAGTTAGTTGCCCCACCTAGCATTGGATGCCATTTAGGATTTACATATAACAATAGCGTTCTTCCGTTATCAGTCTCTGCATCAACATGAATTGACCCATCTAGACCGTAAGTATGCCCATTAGCATACACATGTTGTAGTTTGAATCGTGTATTTAGTTTCTTCTGTATCTTATTTAGAAGGTGATCATAAAAGAAAGCATCTTCAGCAAAATCCTGCTTCCAGAATGGTGTGCAACTATTATAATCTGGATGATCTTTACCTAATGAGGTGTGACCAAAGGTCCATCGCGATCCATATCCAGTCTTATTCTTAATCTCTTCCCAATCGTCTCGATCAAAGAAGTTATCGTATTGTAAAACGTCGCTAGTAATATATGTCATGGTCTATCTACAAATTCTCTAATCATGTTCATTCTTGCGGATTCAAGTTTCTCTAGTTGTTCATGACTAATGTCATCAGCAACATTATTGATTGCCAGCTTAAGATCAATAATATTCTGTCTCATAGCAGATTCTTTAATGTAACTCTCTGCCCAACCAATAGCCACCTTTCTATCACCACTAGTGACTTCATTTACTTTATGCCAAAGACCAGTATTATATAAAATAACTGATCCTTTTGGTGGTTTAAATGATGATTCAGTATTACCAACACGAATAACTAACTCTCCACCCTCATATTCATCAGGGTCATTAAGAGCTACAGTGTAACTAAAGTGTGGTGCAATACCAGAGATAGGGAATGCATCCAAGTGCCAATTATAAAACCCACCAGTCTTATACCAAACAAAATATGGTTGTCCAGATCTCCTGATTAGATAATCTTTTGTTGCTTTCTGTAGTGGTTTATAGAGGGTTTCTATACACCTTTTATAATCTCGGTCATCATAATTAAGTGCAAGACTTTTCTTTACATTTGCTCTGGGATTACTATCACTTCCACAGTGAAATCTATGCTCTGTGTATACAGAAAGTAGATTACCTGACTCTGCAGGAGTCAGAACATCATTCAGCAACCATATCATCTAAATCTTCCTCACTATAAAATGTCGAATAATCGATACCGTTTTCAACGAAGTCTTCGACTCGCATCAACTTCATCAAATCTTGTACTCCTTGTGCTACCGCTCTCTTGGCGTTAGTAGATCTATCTCTCCATTCAATGATAGTTGTCAATCTATCATTGACATAATCTTTAGATGCATCAACATCTCTTTCTGTCCATAACCTCGCATCATCTATATCAAGATTGTATTCAATTGCATTACCAGCAGGATCTACATTATCAGGATATGCAATTTTATAAATTGCTGGGTCAATAGGCCATTTAATACCCTTGATTGCCTTGAAGAGATCTAGAGGATCATCATACTTTTTAGTGAATGCATCCATGTTACGAAGTGCCTTTCTCCACTTCTTCCACATCTCTTTCTCACCTTCGTAAGAATCTTCAATGTCAGGGAGGACACGCCAGTCAGAACCTTTGAGCATTGCTGTTCTTTCAACTAGCCTCTTATTCATAGTGGCATCATAAAACAATTGCTCTTCAGAAATTTTAGTAATCTTATCTCTGATCTGTCTTTCTCTCACCACATGAGAGGCAGCAGTAAGGTTTACTACTCTTTCACGCAACTCTACAATTTGTTCTGTAGTAGCACCGTTGAAAATATATTGAATAGAGGTTGATTGATCAGTCGCAAAATCATATTTAAATTTTCTACGTTGAATAAGTGCAGTATTATCACTATAGAAAAGAACGTGCTCTAGCTCATCAACTGTGTCTGTATGAAATACATCACCAACAACCTCTTTCTTAAATCTCTCCATGATATCAGGAAGGATTTTAATTGGCTGACTGATTTTTGTACCATTAGGCAAGTTCAAAAGGTGAGTAGAATCGACAATGATATTGTTGAGTAAATCAATCTCCATTATCACCCTGTTAATATTATCTACTAATTCGTTGCTATCAGCCATGAGTTTTGATATACCAACCTGTTACTATATATTTATCCTTATCACCTAGAAGAAAACCACCCCTATGAACGTGTGTTAGACCAGCAGGGAAAATAACTACTGTACCAACTGTAGGTTTAACTCTACGTTTCTGATACATGAACTCGGTTTCACCACCTTCTTCAATATCATTTAGATATATCATCCATGTCAATTCACGAGCTGCACATTCAACTGTACCATTTTCATAGTGCCATGAGTGATATCCTCCACCAGGAGGAGTTCTCTGCATCTTAATATCAGAAGAAAACATTCTAGTCTTCTTTAATGTAGAAAAGTGACTGCAATAGTGATTAGCACATGCTTTCAACATCTGGTTAATATTACTAGTATATTTTGCTGATGCATAGTTTAGCATGAATGCGCTATCATGTCTATTATATGCAGACCCATACATTTCAGAACCTTCCATGATTTTACTCTCTGAAAGTGAACCTCCTAGATCTGTATCATCCTCTTCGTTGATGGTATTAGCAAGATCTCCATTAAAGATCTTATCGCCATATGTGATAATTTGTTGACAGAGAGGTGCTGGTACAAAGTTTTCCCACACACCAATAAAATCTGTAAAATCACTCTTGGTGATTTTTGGATTTTGCATTAATTCAATGGGGCGGTAAGAGGGGACTGTTTGGGTCATAATTATGAAATATTATTAGAATGCTTTGATTATATATTTGACTTTGTGGAACTCCTGTACGATAGGAACCTGTATGTTGGGTTGCATCTTGACACTAGGAATTGGTTTCTTAATGTTTTGATTGAGAGTGAACGTACCAGTGTTCAATACATATCCAACTGGTGGTGTGTTGCCAACAAATTGATTATTGTCAAAGCTGACGTTAAGTGTACTACCAAAACCACCTAATCCTGTTTTGAAAAGACCAGGACCATTTTGGTTACCATAACTATAATCTTGCGTTGGATCTAAAACAGGAGATAATCCCATCAAGTGATTGTGTGAAGAAGTTGTAGTGTCACTATCTTCTAGAATTGCTGGTGGAGTATATGCCTCAATTCTAAATCTTGTTCCAGTAACATCAATAGCAGCAGAAACAGCAGTTGCTCCAGGTCCAGTCTGTCCGTATACACCTTCTGGATATCTACGTAAATTCTCATGATTTTGCGCGGTTGCTATAACATCATCAGGGTTAAGACCGTTGTAAGGTGATGGCCAGAATACTTTCGCAGTTAGTGTCAAACTAGCTGTTCCTGGAGGATCTCCCTCTCCAAGAGGGGCATCTCCAAATGTTCCTGCCCATTCAACAATACGCTCCTTGAAACTTCTACTTTCATTTGACTGAAGAATATCATCCCAAAGTTGATCGAAGTACAGAGCATTGCCACCTGGTTGAGTTTTTGATTTCAACTCTGACAGATATAGTGGATACCATACATCAGGTTGCTCTCGATAAATTTCATCTTCTGCAATACCGCCACCTCCAATGAAGTTAATATATGGACCGTCACCAGTACCAGTTGATTTATTAGCCTGTCCAAGACCACTATTAGCAAGAACTTGAGTGCTCCATGGAATCAATCCTGTACCACCAAATCCTTCAGCAGTAAACGCAGTAACAAATAGGTGACTATGTGTAGGAACATCAATGATTTTCTCCTGCAACTGTCCAATCTGTGCAGTTACTGTACCATTAACAGTAAACTCAACATCAGACTGAATTGGTGCATTGAATTGTGTCTTAACTGTACCAAAGTTAAAGAAATTACTCTCGGTGCCTTGATCAGAATTGATTACTGGTGTTGTTGTTACTGTTAATACTTTGATACCAGGAGAAAATACAGGAGTGCCACCACCAGGTGCAGCATTGGAGAATCCAATATCCATCAAATCTCCAGGTTGATATCCAGTACCAGGATCTAGTATTGACACAATTGTAATTCTTGTATCATCTGGACTACCCGAACCATCGTAATCAGCTGCTTCTGCTCTAACTCGCAGTCGTAGTCCAGTACCATTACCACCAGTAACTAGAATATCTTCCTCTACAGATTCACCGAATGCAGTCCAATAGTCAGGACTACCACCTTCACCTCTATTTACATATTGACCAACTGTTCTTGTAATATATTCAGCACCAGAAGAAGGTTTATTCTGAAACAATGCGAATGTTTGAACCTTACCTTCAGCTTGTGAACCACCTTGTAGTATTTGCTCGTAAGGATTATCACCAGCAACATCTACCTTATCAACATACCACCACCCACCAATGTTACCTGGTTCGTTGATGTTATTTGTTGGAAGGAAAGCAGACGATGATCTATTACCATCAACAACACCAACTCCAGTAAGTTTCCTATTTCTATAGTCAGGAACTTTAAAGTGTGTAGCTGCAGCTCCAGTAGTGGCAACACCATTAGCATCACATTCTCCATAATGAGTATTGATAACGGCAAACAAATCCAGGTATTCAGTTTTTGATAGTTGTCTACCATCACACTCAATGAAACCAGGATATCTAGAATCTAGATTACCATCTATTGTACCATAAGATCCGTTTGGTTGCTTAAGAACGGAAAGAACTGTACCAATAGCAAGACCATCATCTTTCGCATTTCGTAATTGAACATCACCATTAGTATCTTCATATGTGTAAGAGTTCTTCCTACTATACCATGTTCCTTTTAATTCTGGTGCAGGTGGTGCTACTGAATATGTACCTACACCCCAAGTAAATTGATTATTAGCACCAGTACCTACAGTAACACTAGTGCTTACAAGTTGAGCAAGACCACCAGAGGTTAGATACAATTGGAAGCTACTATTAGCAGGTGTAAATGTTCTTGGTCCTGCAACTGGTTGATCAAAGTCGATAGAGATAAGTACACCATTTGTACCACTGATTGTAATATCTCTATTGATACCAGTGACAGCAACAATAGAACTAACATATTGTCTATTAGGTGCCCTGTTAGTAAGATCATTTGGTGGTGTGAAATCAGCGTCAGTATCAGGACCAGTGTTTGTAATAATAGACCATTCAGGAATCTGTAGTGTACCAACTTTAATTGTAGTGCCTACTGTACCACCAAATGTAGCGTTGGATTTATTATAAATTTGAATTCTGTCACCATTACTCACATCTGTAGGAAAAATTCCAATGGAACTTTCAGCACCATTATCATAGTAGATTTTAACTCTTGGTTCTGTACCATCTGTAGCCACTAGTGTTACAGGTACAGTTACACCATTACCTAGTCCAACGATACCACTAGTTGGTTTTACATCAGATGCAATCAAAGTGTCCTCAAGTGCATCAAGTGCATCATTGAATACAAATGTTCCAGGCGTAGTAGATGGGAAACTACCAGTAGTAACACCCCATGCAGATCCAGTAATGCCATCACCAATACTCAAAAGATTTGTAGTGGTGGTAGTTGATGTTGCTGGTGTTCTTAATACTAACTGTATATACTCACCATTCTGAATGGTTGGATTGGTACTAGCAGCAACAAATGTTGTATTGTCTAGAACATCATATCCATCATCGTTTACAACGAAAGCATTACTAGATGAGACACCAATTAGCGCACCATTATCAGTATTGATTACTGCCTGATCATTTAGACCAGTAACTCTTAAGATCTCACTATAAACATCAGTGTCAACTGGAGCACCAGTGATTTCATCAAAATCAGGGAATGGTTCTGGAATGTTAGGTGGTTGTACTGCCGAGGTGATAGTCCATCTCTCGGTTCTAGCACCAATAGTTAAGTCAGCAACTCTTGTAAGACCACCAGTATCATTAGACTTTAGTCTTAACTGAAGCCTATCATTATTTTGTACAAAGACATTACTGGCTGGAATAACCCATGGTCCAAAGTCTGCTTCACCCTGATGTACTAACTGAATACGAACAGCATAATCAGTAATATTAGTTCCAATGTAAGATGATACTAGTGAAACACTTGCTGATGATCCAGGTGTCAATCCAGAAACTACAATAATATCTTCTTGTGCTCTAGTACCATCACCATAGACATACATGATGTCTGGTGTTACTTCATCTAGTGGTGTAAATGGAAATGGATCGGGTGCAAAATCTTCTGGGATCGTAGAGATATACCAGATTGTCTGCTGATCACCAATCTGAACCGTTACGCTTTGAGTTGTGTCCCAAGCTGATGGCGCTTTAAACTTCAGGCGAATAGTTTGCCCTTCGCTTACATATACAGGTGTAGTTCCGAACGAAAAGGTCATTTACCGCAGGCGATGGTCACGATTTCTTTAGTATTTATCAGATCTCTCTGACTTCTATAAATGTACCACCATCAACTTCAACTTGAATGGGATAGTTGGATTTAATCTCTACAGGGATGTCTATATCCTCAACAACAATCTGTTCACTAGTAACTATTGCATCTGGTGTGATAACTGGTTGCTCATCACGCAGCTTATCTTCTGATGATGGAATGTCAATAGCATCTGGTATTCGATCAATATTAATAGGAACTGTAACTACTTTGATAGATTGAAGTCCACCAGCTCCCTCACCATATAACTCATATCTGATAGTAGATGGTCCTCTATCATGATACGCAACAGTATCTGTATATGTACCACTAGCAACAAAACCTAGATCTACAACTCTATCAGTTTCATTTGAATCAAGATCATACTCTTTAATTCTCAATTCATATGTTGTAGTTGCTCTTACTTGTTCATGAGATAATATAATATCATCACCATAATTTACTGATAGAGGACCAGCAAGATCAACTTCTGGTGGTTGTATTACAGTGATAGTAATTTGTTGACTATCAGTTCCACCCAAACCAGATGCAGTTGCAGTATATGTAGTGGTGATTGTCGGAGAAATAATTTGATTACTCACTAAAAGGGTTGATCCAATCCCAGGATTGATAATCATAGTGCTGGCATCACCAGTAGTAGTCCATCTCAATCTAGTGGTTTCCCCAATAACAATTGTAGAATTGTCAAGCGTTAATGTTATTTGAGGAGGCTGATATACGTACAATACAACAGAATTACTTCGAGTACCACCGTATCCATATCCTGTTAACGTATAAGTTGTCGTACTAGTAGGAGATACCGTAAGACTACCAGATGTACCAACGCCTCCAATGCCACTAATTGATCTAGAATAAGTATTTGATGTACTCCAATAAAGAGTTGCAGATCCTGGATTTATAAACGAAGTTGGACTAACAGATATGTTTACATACGGTGGATTAAAGTAACATGTACCATCATCTTGTTGTGCAGATGGATTATAGTTTACTGCGTTTGGATTAGTACATCCCCTGATTATTGGTGGCGGACAACTACCATTAGCCATGCCAGTATGCCTACCCCTTGACCGAACTTGCCAATATTCACCACTGGATCTACCACCGTCTTTGACCATATTTCTGATACTACCATGTACCTGCCGTCCAGTACCATATACCCATGCATATACGTATGCTTCTACACCACCCTGTTCTCCATATCTACCAAACAAACTATAATATGCATATGTAATTTGATTGCGGTAGGTATCATTAAAATCACCACCACCACCAGGGAACCATATACTATAGTTGGTGACACATGATCCACCGTAATTATTCCAATGTCCGATTCGATATGGCATTACATTTCCTCCACTGGTAGATATGTACCGCTGTTCTCAATTTCTACCTGAATAGGTTGACTTGCTTTAATTACTACTGGAATATCTATATCCTCAACAACAATCTGTTCGGTAGTAACTTCAATATTAGGAGTGATAACTGGGAGTTCATCACGTAGTTTATCTTCTGATGATGGAATGTCAATAGCATTAGGTGTCTGGTCAATGTTAATAGGCACAATAAGTTGATCGATAGCAGTTAAACCAGCCTGTCCAACTCCATACAAAGTATATGAAATAGTACGTGGTCCTCTATCATGATACGTAACATAATGAGTATATGTACTATTCGCAGATTGTCCTGGTCCAAGATTAACAGGGCTTTCAGGTGGTGTTGTGATGTTATTATCCAGATCAGTTTCCATTATTTGCAACTCATAAGTTGTTATTGCTCTTGTCATCTCATGAGAAATAATTACATTATCACCATAATTTACTGATAGAGGACCATTAATCGCAACTTCTGGTGGATCAACCACAACAACTGTGACTGTCGCACTGCCAGTTCCACCAGGACCAGAAGCAAACAGAGTATATGTGGTGGTTACTGTTGGAGAAATAGTTTGGAGAGAATTTAAATTAGTAGAACCAACTCCATTATCAATAGTGACTGAATTTACACTACCAGATACATTCCAACGTAGTGTTGTAGCTACACCACTAACAATCTCACTGTCATCTACATTAAATTGTATATTAGGAGGTTGATAAACAGTGAGAGTCCTACTGACAGACGCATTTGTATATCCATAATAATTTCCAGTAAGTCTATATGATGTAGTAGAGGTGGGACTTATTGATTGGCTTCCACTGCCACTAACATTACCGAGACCAGTTATATTTTGAGAGGTAGAGTTATATGCACTCCATGATATTGTGGCGCTTTGTCCTCGAATAATAGAACTAGGACTAATACTCAAACTTACACTTGGAGTAGGATATGTACACCCAGAATTAACATTGGCACTTGGATTGTAGTTAGAGGCATATGGATCTGTACACCCGTATATTGTATAGTTACATCCTGTGCTGGGTTGATTTGCCCATCCGTTATAGTTAGTGGCATTAGGATCTTTACAACCATAGACAAGAAGAGGTGAATACCACGCAATACCCTCGCGTACATATCCACCAGGTGTACTACTACTAGTGTCATATCTATGGTCACCAGTAGAACCTTTATAATATCTATAAACTGGTTGGCGATATGGTCCATTGCTCGTAAATGCTACACCAATAATGCCTTCACGACGATAACTTGAAGGAGTACCAGGTGAAGTCTTGAATAGGTGATCATTGATGCTAGGACTCCAAAATCTGTAGACATATGCCACACCTTGACCATTAATTCCATGAGAACTCATGGCCATGAATAGGTTCCATACATTAGTTCCAGTCTGGTAGTATGCACCCAAAGATTCTCCACCAGGATTTGAGGTATAGAAAGAATCCCCGCCAGGATTATTAGGGTTAAAAAACGAATCAAATCTATGTAGATTTCCAGATCTTCCTGCCATGTCTAGATCTCCCTAACGTCTACATATGTTCCACTATTTTCAATTTCAACCTGAATAGGTTTGTCTGACTTGATTTCAACAGGCACATCAATATCATCAACAACAATTTGTTCACTAGTAACTATTGCATCTGGTGTAATAACTGGTTGCTCATCACGTAGTTTATCTTCAGAACTAGGAATATCAATAGCATCTGGTGTTCTATCGATATTGATTGCTACATTGAAAAGTGCAGTAGAATACAATCCAGCCTGTCCAATGACATATAACTGGAACAAAACAACATCTGGTCCAAAATCATCATAATCTGGTTGGAATGAAATACTTCCTTCACTAGAATTTCCTGCTGGCACAGTTGTATACAAGGTCCAATCTGGGTCTGGATTACCTTGACTGACATATTTTCTCAATAACTGTGGTGGATCAGTAGCATTTGTGGTGCTATATGTTAAGAGTATATCATTACCATAATCAACAGATATTGGACCATTTAAAGAAGCTTCTGGAGGATATACAACCTCAACAGTAATCTGATCTGTATCACTTCCACCAAGACCACTAGCAACTGCCGTATATGTTGTAGTTTGTGTAGGTTGTAGTGTTATACTTGAAACAAGATTAGTCGATCCAACTCCAGGATTGATATTAACAGTATTAGCATCGCCAGTAGTTACCCACGATAACTCAACACTATCTCCAACTGTAATCTGGGGTTTATCTACTGATAATATAATTTCTGGTGGTATTTTGACATCAACAGGAATACTTTGTGCTACTGTTCCACCAGGTCCACTTGCAGTTAATGTATAAGTTGTATCTTGAGAGGGAGTGAATGTACCACTACCAGAAGTAGATGATGATCCAGGCGCTGGAGTAATATTTACACTCGAAACTTGACCAGTAACATTCCACTGCATCTGAAAAGAATTTCCAAGAATTAGTGTAGAAGGACTGATCGTAAATACACTAATCGTTGGTGGTGGATTTGTATATGATAACACACCATATCCATTACCATTATTACCGTATCCACTATTAGTAATCCAACCAATATCTCCATTATTATACCATCCAGAGTTGCCTCCAATGCCAGCATATCCATTACTGGTTGTTGCACCACCCATGCCACCAGCACCGCCAGAAGTTGATCCACCGCCACCACCGCCACGGTGACCAGCAGGGGCAGTTCCACCCGTTCTCCAACTCGGAGAACTACTAGTACCTCCACCACCAATACCACGACCAGCAGAATAATATCCACCAACACCAGTATTGTTGTTCTGTTTACCAGCACCGCCACCACCACCGCACCATGCGATGTATCTTCCTAATCCACTATCATAAACGCCAGAAGCTCCGCCTCCGCCACCACCAGAACGATGACCCCTACCGCCACCTGCTAATGGAGAACTACCACCAGATCCACCAGGATTAGCTGGTCCGTATCCTTTAGCACCTTGACTACCAAGATAGAAAGTTAAAGTATATGAATAAGGTCTTGTTGCAATAGTAAAATTACCTGCCCTACCAAAACCACCACGCGAATGATTCCATGTTGGTGCTTGAGATCCTCCACCACTTGCTGCAGCCACTGTAAAGGTTACATTAGTAGCATATGCTGGGACCGTCCAAGAAATAGTTCCAGGACTAAATTTACTAAAACTTACAGTCATAACTCTCTTATGTTGTACCAGACATTAGAATTATTGATCTCAACCTGAACAGGAAAATTAGATTTAACTTCTACAGGAATATCTATATCATCAACAACAATCTGTTCACTAGTAACCTCAATATTAGGGGTGATAACTGGCTGCTCATCTCTCAACTTATCTTCAATTGAGGGAATATCGATAGCATCTGGTGTCTGGTCAATGTTAATAGGAACAGTAACTTGCCTAATCCTTATCAATCCTCCTTGTCCATTGGCAGTCATAGTAACAATAATTGCCATGGGTCCACGATTTCCCCAGACTGGAGCATATTCATATAAAGATGCATCAGTAGGAGTAGTGAAATTATATGTAGTATCACTACCATCTAAATCTCTCTGTATAACCTCTACATCTACACTGTTTGCATTTGTTACTTCGTAAGAAAAATTAATAGTTTCCTGACCATATGGTACTACAATTGGACCACTAACTTCTAGTGATGGTGGTTGAATTACTGTTAAAGTAAGTTGTGTACTAGTAGATCCAGCAACGCCATTAGCAGTAAGCGTATATGTGGTTGTCACTGTTGGTTGTACTATGCTATTACTATTCAACAATGTCGCCCCGATACTAGGGCTGATAGTCATAGTGCTAGCATCACCACTAGTTGACCAGTATAATCTAGTATTTCCTCCAAGAACAATAGTATCTGTTTGGAAATATGCTGTAATTTGTGGCGGTATATAAACAGTCTGATAGAAGCTCGATGATCTACTTCCCCCATTCCATGCTACTGTGAATGTATATGTGCCAGAACTCTGGGGTTGTATATTACTACTACCAGACGTGCTTACATTACCAATACCAGTTACTGTTGCACTTTGCATGTATTGTCCATAAGAAGTAGACCACGATACATTAGTGCTTTGACCCCTGATAAGTGGATTATTACTAGAAGTAAAATATAGTGTTGGGTTTACAATAACACAAGATCCATCATCCACTTGTGCAGATGGATTGTAATTAATTGCAGAACTATTTGTACAACCATACACAGGTATAGGACTACGATACTGACTGTTATTGATGAACTCCCCATCACTAACATATACGAGCATATCATTGTAGTCATTATCAGATCCAGCTCCTTGTCTGTCATCTAGACCCAAAGTTCTGGAATTTAATCTCCTCATCGCAACATAACCAGGACCACTACCACTAGCAGACAGGTTAAAAGTTTGATTCCACCCTACGTAGACAGATCTGTTAGTAGGATTAGGTCCAAGAGTTCCACCAGGCATACCATACAGGTAGTTATTATCACCAGCGTTTCTTGCAGTTGATATGTTTATTGTAGGCATCAGATTTGTCTCACATCATACCAAACATCACCATTCTCGATTTCCACTTGAATAGGATAGTCTGATTTAATTTCTACAGGAATATCTATATCATCAACAACAATTTGTTCACTAGTAACTTCTACATTAGGAGTGATGACTGGAATTTCATCTCTTAATTTGTCTTCGGTTGAAGGGATATCAATCGCATCTGGTGTCTGGTCGATATTGACAGGAATAACTACTTGCTCATATGCAACCAACCCACCGTATCCATTGGCAGTAAACAAAAATGTTACTGATGTTGGACCAAAATTATCATATGCAGGAGTATATGCATAATCTGTAAGATCAACAAGATCACCATTACTACCTGGAATAGTTACTGAAGCTTCCTGCTCTTGAGTACCATTTGTATTGACATATGCAGTAGTAAAACTAATACCACCAGGCACATTTGTAGCACTTATGCTAAAAGGCATATCATCCAAATAGTCAACAACAATTGGACCAGAAACACTCAATGTTGGTGGTGGCAATACTGTTAACACAGCAGTATCACTACCTGTCCCACCAAGACCAGTAGCAGTTCCTGTATAAACTATACTTTGTGTTGGCGTAACTGTTTGATAACCATTTAGGTTAGTAACACCAATTCCATTATCAATAGACATTGTGTCAGCATCACCAGTAGTAGTCCATGTCAAAGTAGCACTCTCCCCCAAGACAATAGTGTCATTGTCAAAAGACATAGTAACCACTGGTGGAATCAGTACAGTAACTGTAACTGTATCTTGTGTCGTATATGCTGGATTAATTGCATTAACTGTCCAGCTTCCTGATCCTGATGGACTAATAGATAAAGATCCACTCGTACCTACATTACCTATTCCACTAATGTTGACAGTATCAATGTCACCAGATGTACTCCAGGTTAATGTAGTGGAGCTGCCTAAAATGATAGAAGAAGGATTAGCACTTATACTAGCAGCAGGTCTATCATAAGTGGTTTGATTGATATAAATGCCACCAACATAACCTCTTCTTCTATTACCAGTACCACCCTGTACTCCACCCTGTCCGATAGTCCAACCTACGTTTTGACCACCAACAGCACCATTTGATCCTCGATAATATGTTGCTAGTGACGCACCGCCGCCACCGCCGCCACCAGAGTTTGGAGGACCACGCCACTGTCCTGCACCACCAAATCCATATGGTCCATAACCAGACGCAGCACGCAAAAACTCACCACCAGAATTGTTAATTTGACCACTTCTACCATAGGCATAATTTCCATATCCACCATAACCACCACGATTTAGTTCACCAGCTCTACCACCTTGAGACCACAATCCTGTTGTGTTGAGTCTGGTATCACCACCATTTTGAGGAACTCTACCATAACCTGGTCCAGGGCGAGCACCACCGCCACCACCTGCAACAGTAATATACTGGACGTATTTTACATCAGCTCTTAACCTCAAGCTACTACTGTAAGTATATTGACTGTTGTATTGAGCCATATCAGAACTTGATAATGTAATGTACCATAATGAAAGGAGTTACAACCTGGTTCAATACTTCTAAATTAGTTGTGTCAACATCGATGTACGATTCCATATCATCTAGTGGAATATTAGCAGCAGGGAATGAATAACTGAAGTTTTGAGCATAAGTAAAAGGTTTTGAAATTCTGTGATCGTGACTAGCCGAACCTCTTTGAACGTTTGGTTGAGTTTCATCCAAAATATTTTCTGCTTCTACGTTTGCACTAAATGCTGTATCAGAGTCACCAGTCAATCCATCACCATCAATACGATATTGAGACGCTGTGGTGTTTAGAATATGTGAGTCAGCATCATGTTGATGTGCTTGAAACTGTTCAATAGAAAGAATCTCTGGCGAAACATAAGAGTCCATGGTGTACTTGATATTACCTCTAAAAGGAATAGATGATTGGGCAGTAAGTTTCATGCCATCACCAGTATTAGAGACATAATTTACAAATAGTCTCTCGCCAAGAGGTGTCTGTGGAGATACTTCAACACCAACCTTATTCTGGTTAGGCTTGTTCTCCATTGTTGTATCACGATACTCACCAGATCCTCTACCACCGATGATAACTTTAGATCCTAGGTCAGGTATCTGAAATGATCCAAGATCTCCTGTGTCAGTATCTGGATCACGTAGAATTGCATTTTCTTTTGCAAATCTACATTCAGTTCCTACACCCAAAATTCTAGACAGTAGAAGATAATCTTTTGCATTTAAAATAGATCCATCACATCTCAAAAATCCACCAGGCATATTATCTTTGAATACTGCTGTACTAGGATCATTATTGAATCCCATTCCATAAACAGTATGCATCTGAATAGTTCCAGGAACACCACCCCAATGCGCTTTCTGCCTAGCATAATTAGTAGATATTGACTTTGCCATTTTAGTATGCTCTGATGATGTATATACAGGAAAGTGTTGGTTGTGAGATGTTCATGTCTATTTGCAATGCTCTCTCATTCTGTGTATTATCTAGATTCACTGTACCAGGTAAGTTAACGTCAGTGATAATACTAGATGCAGGTCTCAATCCACTAGAGTTAAATACCACATCAAACTCACCATGATCATGTGCTTCAATGAAATCACCACCAGGATCAGTGGTAGTAAATGATGTTCCAGCATGACTCATCATCGTATTGCGAATTTGTGATGCGGTTTGATTTGAAGAATCATAGTAGTTCTTAACACCACCAGGAATATTAAAACTACCACCCCGAGCTGCAGCTGGAACCGCTCTACCAGCATCCAAAAATGGTCCTTCAGGTCTTAAATTAGTTACAGCAAATTGACTCGAAATTGGGGATCCTGTTACGATCAGGGGTTTTAGGTTAACGGGAGGATTCTCCGATTGAACGTGTGCCACAACAACACCCTGTGATCCTCCATTATATCCAGATGGTTGCGTAGCACCAGCTGCTGGCCAAGTAAACATATAATCAAGTTCTGCTCCTGCTGGAGTTGTACTACCAGTTACATTACCAGCTGCTAGACCAGGTGCAGCATTAACATTACTTGTCGAACCATCACCAGCGGAATCATCAGACCAACCAAAGTAGTAAGTATCACCAGTCTGTCCACCACCCTCATTATCAACGTGCGAGTGATATAAAGTGTATGCAATATTTTCATAACCAGCAACACCCTCTCCAGGACGTTGTGGATTCTGAATTTCTAACGTTGGATATGTTCCTGGGTGATTATGTCTCTTAACGTGCTTTCTTCCTAATTTTCTAGGACCAGTATAAACTGTAGCAACACCTTCTCCATCTTCTTTTGTGTTGCCTGTAATTTTTCCTTGGTATCCAGTTCTGTCATCTGCATTGATATTAAAGATAACATCGATGGTGACATTTGTAAAGATAGTGGTAACACCATTATCCTCATTGTCACCGATAATTGGTGACATAATAGTAAGCGCATCGGGATCTATATCTGCATCCCTACCAGTGCCACCAGATACTCTGGGAGCAAAGTAAGAAGTTTCAATATCCATCAAAGCTTTTTCATTCAAATCAGGAAGTTTAATTGTTCCAGTATAATTTGGAAAATTTCCTGTAATAGCTCCACCTAAAGCATCATATGTATTACCAACTGCTTGTGTAAGCAATGGATAATCTGCAGCATCTACAACACCACCACTACATAGCACCCATCCAGGGGGGATGTTTGATAATCCCCCCGTCCATGGCATAATGGTGCCAACCACTGCCGCTCTTGCTGTTTTTGACTCCTGGTAGAACATTAAATCAAACCTCGATTAAGAACCATCCGTCTTTTCCGATAGGAACTGCGGTATTACCATCTGGATCAGTTGTACCAGCAAATACTAGTGCGAATCCAGCGTTAGGTGTTTGAACAACTAGTTCTCCACCATCATAACCATTTAGGTCAGCAGTATTACCCGTTAGTAGAGTAGTGCCTGTATTATCAGATGCATTTTGAACTTTAATCGTAGACGGTGCTCTTACAACCAGCGAGAGGTTGTAAGTAAGTAGACCGCCGATATCGACGATTCTAATCATGTCACCAATCAAAGCTCCTGAAGGCAATTTAACGACCGTATTTTGAGAGATATTGAGGAAGTAGTTTGTATTTGCTTCTGCATCAACATCAAACGAATCGCTATAGACCCACTTACGACCACCAGTTTGTGAGAAGTAATTGGAGATACCAGCGACAGTAACAGCGCCATCTTCATCAACACCGAAGACTTCATTGCCACCAGAGTTGACCGTTAGATCACCACCGTTAACAGTAAGATCACCAGCAGCCAGGATACTACCACCAAATACAGATGTTCCAGTTCCCAAAGCAGAGAATGAACCGAAGGTAGTAAAGTCACCTGAAGAATTGTTGAACTGTAGACGTGGTGTAGTGCCATCAGGTCCGAAGATATTGAAGTCACCACCATAGATTTCTAGATCACCAGTTGCAGTATCAACACGAAGTGTGTTTCTTTCAGCAGTACCAGATGAACCACCGTTGGTTAAGGTGAAGAACTGGGTAAGTTCTACAACAGATCCTCTTACGGTTAGATCATTGTTAGTGGTTAGTTTTCCTTGAGTTACGGTATCGCCAGTTCCACCATCAACAACGAACTTATTAAATCCTTGTCCAACTGATAGTGTGTTACCAACGAAGGTATTACCAGTTGTAGACTCAACCTTAAATACTTCGACTTCAGGATCACCACCGTCAGTGACAACCAGAGACTGAATGTCAGTGGATACCAAAGCATCAACCTTAACGATTTCAGAATCAGATAGGAGCAGGTAATCGCTGGTAGTTAGAACACCACCAAATTCTGCAACGCCGATTCTAACAGATGCAGAATCTGCTAGTAGACCAGCACCACTATTAATCTTAACTTCAGCTGCTGCAGCTTGATCAGACCATACGTAAGTTCCTGTTGAAACATACTGACTTGTCTTGATCTCTAGACTAGATGCAGGACCACTGATACCACCTTGAATTGGCCACGTACCATTCAGACCAACAATGTTCGATCCAGCGATTGTAATAAACTCACCGTAATCAGCACCAACACTAGTGTTAGTCTCGTTATTCCAATTGATAGTAACGATATCAGTACCATCAGCAACGATTGTTAGGACGGCAGTATCGTTAATCGTGACACTAGATGTAGGATCTAGAGTTCCATTGTTATCAAAGTCAAATCCAGTGATAAACGAAGCATTGAGTTGCTTATCAAACTTGGAGATGATTACATTATCTGGGTGATCCTGTCTTGCAGTCGTGCCATCTTTAGCACGAGTAACCAAGATTCTGAAACCAAGAGGATCAGCAGGGTCAGTGATATTGGTAAGACCAGCAACCTCAAGAAGTTCACTGTATTCCTCACCAACAGGAGAGATGTTTGTATCCTGTCCAGTTACTTCTACTGCTCTCTCGATAAACAGTAGATCACCAATCTGGAAATCATTGACAGATGGTTTAGTGATAGGTAGTAAGTATACGTTACCAGAATCATTAGTTCCATTAACTCTGAACGATAGATCAGCACCACCAGAGTTACCCAGTTTCGATGCTTCAATAGTCAGTAGATCGTTGTCAGAGTAACCAGAACCAGGAGATACTAGACTGATGTCTGCTGTACCGTTAGATAGAACCTGAACAGTAAACAGAGCACCGCTACCTGTACCACCAGTAGGTGTGATGAACGAATAGGTCTCGTTAGCAACCCATGTTGCACTCGATTCTGGAGTAATGTTGTCAATTGCAGCAATCTGACCACCAGATAGGAGGTACTGATCACCACCCCAAGGTCCAACACCAGCGGTATCAATTTGTCTACCAAGCTGGATATACTTGAGGAACGTGATGTTAGGATTGTCGAGAGATCCAACGATGTGCTCTGATGGAGAGGTGCCGAATCTTGCTCTATCAATTGCAATGATACCAGCATTCAGACCACCAGACAATTTAATGGTGGAGTTGGATGTGGTGCTACCCTGAACGAGTAGCGAGTTTCTAATCGTGGTGCGACCACCAAGTGCTGCGATGTCTACCGTAGAAGAGTTAGCACCAATAGTAACTTTTGTAGTGTTCTGTCCGTCACCAATATTCAGTGTAGCTGCAGTGGTGAAGATTCTAGTGGTAGATGTACCAGCGAAAGCACCAACTTCCAGAGTACCATTCAATTTAGTCTGATACGTACCAATTAAGGTTTGGGAGTTCAGGTTAGGAGCAGCACCACCAATCTTGATCGAACATGCAGAACCTACTACATCCTCTACTGATGCGATATCAACAAATGCGTTAGTAGAACGCTTATGAACTTCAAATGTAGTGACACCAGCGTTAGCACCAACTCTCAATGTGTGAGAAGAAGCATCAGAAACATTGTTACCAATGTTGATGAGTTGATCACTTGTGGTGTTGTTACCGATGTTAAACGATTCGGTATCACTTGCAGCAATCAGGAAGTCAACGTTATCAGTTAGGAACCTGAATGTTTCTGAAGTAGAGTTAATGTCTCCACCATCTACACTCAAGTCATCCTGAATCTGTACATTTCCAGTAAATCTGGAATCACCGATTACAACGAAGTTCTTATCAAGTTCAGTAGATGCATCCAGTCCAATGCTGGTGTTAATACCAACGCGACCACCCACTCTATATGTTGAAGATTGATCAGCAACTGCTAGATCAGAAGTTGCAACACGAAGAGTAGCAAAGTCATCAGGATCAGAACTGTCACCACCAACCAAGAATGCATTAGTGAGTGCAAAGTATGTCTTACCAACAGAAGGTTCTGCTAGGTAGTTGTTTGCAGTTACTGCACCAACAGCATCATAGGATACTAAATTCTTACCGCTGATGAATGCGTTACCAACAACATCCAAGTTAGATCTTGGATCTGTTTCAGCACTTACAGAAGCTGTGAGTACACCTTCCTTCGCCATTCTGCCGATGGTGTTGATACCCAGTCTATAATCACCAGGTACTTCAGTTCTTGTGCGAAGTGCTTCAGCACCAATGATACCAGTCTCCTTCCATCTGGACTTGGAGATTTCCATCTTCGCACCAGGACCTTCATCTGCCCATGCATAGGTGTTCTGTGCAATCTCATTGAAGATTCTGATTGTACAAGTGTTACCTGTTCCAGAGAATCCACCAGCAAGAACTGCCCATGTACCATTCAAGAACGAGTTACTGAAGTTAGAGATACGTAGATTTTCACCAACTCTAATTCCTAGACCGTTGTTGTCTAGACCAGCAGCCCATGTGATTGTAAGTTCTGCGGTGTTGTTAGAGGTAATAGAGAAGATCTGTAGATCACCTAGTTCGGTGAAGAAGTTGGAGTAAACCCAACCCATTGAACCGCTACTACCAACTTCTAGACCCTTGTACAGAACATCACCAGCTGCAGGTAGGATAGAAGATCCATAAGTAATACTCTGTAGAGTATAGAAAGCAGTTCCACCTTGACCAGCAGATAGAAGACCAGTGTTATCAGGAGAAGCATTAGAAGGAAGACCACCAGTGTAATGTGTTCTCCAGGTGTAAACTTGACCAGGATCATTTACATTACCGCGTGGGTTGAACTTGTAAACCGCAGCTTCAATCTGGTTCTTGGTGAGAATAATGTCACCATCTCTTGTATCTCTGAAGGAAGATCTGTCTTGTGTAGGATCATCACCAGTGTCAACCAGAGATAGAATACGAAGTGCATCGCCTTCTAGAGGATCGACGTTAATCGTAACAGGATTGTTGAGGAACGTATCACCTTCGATGGTTACCTTATCATTGAAAGTAACTGCTGTGTCGAAAGTAGTAACTAGTGCGCCGATTCCTTCATCGTCATCACCACTGTCCTCAAGAACTGCCTGCTCAAGGAACGTCTCTTCGCCTGTAATAGCGTTGATCTTACGATTACCAATATAGAGGTCACCGTTAGAGTTTAGACCCGTGTAGAAGACAATACCGCCGTCTTCACGTTTTGCTTGTGCATAGAAGTCTTGCTTATCAGATAGAACAACTTCCTGACGAAGTGGGAAACCAGTTGAGTAGTTACCAGGACCGAATCCAAGATACTCAAACGTGTGGTTACCAGATCTTGCAATCGAAGGACGACGCAATTCTGCATAGAATTTTCTCTCTAGAGGATATACAGAGTCACCAGAGATAGGAATCTGTCTGTTCTCGGAACCTACGGATGCATTACCTTCCTGTGCTTGAATTCTATTGTCTAGAATTATACTATTCAGGTTGCTTGTGGTATTAGTAAACTCATACGCAGCAAAAGGTGAAGTTCTAGTCAGGTCAACAACTGCTTCTTTTGTTTCACTGAACTTGTAGTCGTTAAGAGTAACAAGACCATGAACATAGTTATCTGCAGCAGCTGCTGATGCTGGGGGATCAAGAATAGTTAGATCTCTAGCTCCAGTGGTAAGGCTGACCTGGAACCACAGTGGATCATTCTTATAATCCAGAGGATACAGATTAGAGATAGGTTGAGAGAATTTATAGTAGTGGAAGTTTTCACCAACACCAGCACCTAGAGGATATGGAGAGATGTTACCACGAACACAAGTCAGATAGTAGATACCATCTTGCTGAAGAGGAATCTGCTCTTGGATAGTCTCAATATTGAAGATATAGAAGGTGTCATCAATATCAGGAACATCATCGAGTTGAGAAACAGTGTATGTGTCACCGCCAGGTGTAGTAATCTTATCACCAGGAACTGCGGTATAAACGTTAGCACCCTCAATTCTATACAGGAAATTTTTTCTGTCAGATCTAGAACGAGAAGTGGGATATGCATCAGGTTGTCCAGTTAGATTGAAGAACGTTCCGTTGTTCTGAACAAAGTTAGTAGGACTGTAGACATCATAATCAATCTTGCCAGTGATGTTCTTCAGAATAACAAATGCTGTCCCATCGGCTTGATAGTATGCATGAACATAACCAGATCCAGAGCAGTAACCAGTCCAACTGACATAGTTGTCAGAGTTACTATTGTAAATGCTGGTTTGGATGCCTGCACCCTGTGGAGGTCCAATCTCAATAACAGTGAAGATTTCATTCTTCAGTTGCTGGTTGATAATTGTATGATCAAATACAGTCAGCTCAAGTCGGTCTACTAGAGTTCCTGTTCCTTGAGGGTCAACAGAAATAGTTTTAGCACACTGAATTGTTGTTGCAATCTTGGATTCAAACTCAATTTGTAGTGGATTTTCGTATGGATCATAGAATCCACCAGTAATATCAACGCTAGCAGCGTCCAGATCCGCCAGAGACAGTCCCAATTGCTCGGTAGGTCTCGCAGGGTTAAAGAACTGTGCAACCGCTGGTGCGCCGTTACTGAAGGGTTCTAGATAGAACTTCTGTGCCTTCAGGCGTCTCCTATCATCAGTTCTTGACTTAATGACATAACCATTAAGTGGTTCACGAACTGTCTGTAGATACTGTGGAAGAACATAACGCAAGCGATAGACTCTATCAAGAGCAGATCTGTCATCCTCAATTCTTTCATAGTAAGTATCTGGAGTGAATAGATTACCAGTGCCATCTACAAAGTCAGTAGCATGGAATCTGGTCAGAATAGCATTAGGATCAGTACCACCTGAAGACTCATCTTTAACATTTAGATACCATCTTTGGAAGTCAACTGGGTCGTACTTGAGGGGGGAAGTCTTTTTGTTGCCATAGACAATAAAATCGCTTCCGCTGTTTGCAGTAAATATGACAGCGTTTGTACCAGCTTGAGCATCTGCTTGGGTGGTATGAACGCTAAACTTCGTCTTGGAGATAAAACGTGGGAAGTAATACACATCTGTTGCCACGTCACCAGCACCCGAAATAGTCGGTAGTTGAGAACTTGCATCACCAGATGTAGAGAAGAAGATGGTTTGTGCTGGGACATTTGGTACAGGTACGTCGAATGTGTGCGGAATATCCGTTTCAATGTAAATACCAGAGACATTACAAACATATCTGTGCAAATCATAATTCTCATCAAGAATCTGTTGCTGAACCAATAGTTCAACATCAGGACTCATACTCTCTGTTTCAGAAGAGTAGATATAGATACCAGCAGCTGCATTTTCTTTAGTAGCAGCAAGCATAAGTTTGGTGCCTGCAGTATTATCAAACTCCGAAGTATTATTAAACGAGTTTGGATATGTATCTCTACCAGGAGCAATTACATAGTAAGGTCTATTAGTCTCGAATCCACGAGGCAATCTAACAAGACGCTTGTCAACAGCAGGATTAGTAGCTCTTGGAATAAGTCTTACAGGTGTTCCTGTTTGGAATCCATGAGGATCAGTATCTCCATTACCAGTATCAATTACAAATACAGTTGCTCTACCAATTAGAGACGAAGACTCAATAATAGCTTCAACTCTAGTTACCTGATTACCATTACCATTCAGTACCAAATTGACAACATCAAAGTATCCTTCGATGGCAGAAACAATGTTAGTACACTCGGGATACGTATCATCTTGAGTGATTGTAAGATCTACAATACGAGGAGATGAAGAGTATTGGTTGACATTCTCAAAATACAACCAAGCAGTGCTGCTATCTAGTTGTGGTTGATAAACCTGTCCAGTTGCAGGATCAGCCACTTCAATAGTAGTTGCATTGATAATCTGGGTAATAACAAGTGGTCCACTTCCGAGCAAGTTAGTGCCAAGACGTGAAGAACCTTGAGTCAAGAAACCATTAACAAAATCATTCTCGCTGTACTCACTGACCTGCATGCCAGTTGTGAGTCCAGAAGTATCACCAACAACAATATTAGGACTAGATGTAGAAGTTGTGCAATTCTTGATTAGGAGTGTACCGTTACGAATTACACCGAAGATCAATCTCTTCAGGTAGTCATATGCAATAAGAGTTTCAGTTAGTTCAGTATCAACATAGGATACGTTGCCACTAGAAATGTAAGACTCGGAAGCATATACAGTGTTGATGTTACCGCCAACACGAAGATCCTTGACAACAGCATCAACAATAAATCCAATATCTCTTTCACACTTGGTGATAGTTAGAGATGTGTTAGTCAGAAGTGCTGGATATTGAGCAGTGATGTATCCATAAGTTTCTTCTGCTAGATATGATCTGTTCTTCTCGATGAGATTAGCAGCATCATATGCCTTGTTAAAGTCATCATTTCCATCACCATCTAGATCGAACAATACGTTCAAGTTAGCAGGTGTTAGAGTATCCAGAGATGCCGTAACTGATTTGATACCAGATGGTTCTAGTGTACCATGATAAGTCTGCTTACCACCTACACCACCAGAAGGCAATTTGACATATAGTCTGTCATCTTGCTTTGCACCAATTCTATATCCATCAATAGATGCTGCAGGACGTGAAGCTGGATCCTTATTAGTATCACCAGCAAGATATAGTTTAGTGTTATTAGAAACATCATTTGATGCTTCGATATCAAGAGTGTAATAAGCATTCTTCTTGATTGCTTCTACATTAGTATTAACAACCTTGGGAGGAATGATAGCATCAATGTAACCACCTTTATCCTGGTTGAAAGCAAATCCTTTGAAACCAATAGAGTGGAGTGAAGTATTACCGAAGTTAGAGTTCGAGTTGGTGATAGACATGTCACCACCACTTTCCATTAGGAAGTGATCGTGGAAACCAACAGCGAAGACCGAGACGCACTGAATGAAGGAGTCATCTGAAGCACGAATGTGGAAGTTTCTCCACTCATCCTTCCAATATGCATCACCTTTGGTGTGATAAGGAATGGTAGCAAATGCATCAGTTAGTGATGCTTGATTCCATGTGTTAGTAAATCTGTCGTAACGAATGAACGCTCTGTCATCTTTCTGGAGCGAAACACCCGTGTACTGTGCAACAACCATCGACTTGAATCCAGTTGCCTTGGATCCATCCGCCCACATGCCGCACTGACCCCAGGTAGAACGAATCGAGCAGTTGAAAACATACGGAGATGCAGACTCAACAGAGTCAATTTCCGCTTGAATCACTGCACTAGTGCCAAGACCGTTAGCAGTGCTGTAAGTTGTACCAGAAACCAGTCCTAGACCAGCAGCTGTGATAGGAATGATGTAGGTGAATACCTTTGGATTGTTATCATCAATGGCATCAACCTTGAATGTACCGTTGACTTCATCAGATAGACCACTGTTGATAACAGCGATATACTGACCTTTGAAGTAACCGTGCTCAATCTTGGTGGTAACAGTCAATCTAGACTGTGACGTGCCAGGAATATCAACAACTTGAATCTGCTCAACAGTTCTGGTATCAGATAGAGGACCAACAATTCTAGTCTCTTGTACCAGTGCTTCTAGTTCGCCATCATCAATTGTAGGCTGGAACTGTGCAAATGCTCTACCAACTTTCTCATAGTAGCGATCTAGTTCATCATTACCTGCATAGGTCATGATGCAGATCTTGTGGTGAGAATACTCGGGAATCTTTAGATCCGTAGAGTTCTTCTTGTAGTATACCTTACCTACTTTGTCTGCCTGATCATATAGTGGAGAGTTCTCGGAGAGGTCACCATCCTTGATAGTGAACTGCCACAAGTAACAACCACCAGTCAGTTTAAAGATACCAGTTCTTTCTTGATCACCATCAACGGGATCAGGTACATATAGAGGTCTGATGATGGTGCGACGGAGGTCATAACCGATCAAAGAACAACCTCTAGGAACGATACAACCGCCCTCGGTAGAGTTGAACTTGTAGAATACGTTATCAGGGTTACCTAGGTCAATGATGCTGTCATCTTGCCATTCCTGAAGTGCTCTGTTGTAGTCGAAGATAGGTACAACACCAGTAACTTGTACTGAACTCAATACACTCAAGCTACCAGCACTAATAACATCGGTAAGGATTGTTACCAGGGTTTGAATGTTTGTCTGAACGTCAATACATGCACCAGGGTTACCAGACTCGTCATACTCGATGTCAGGGGTGTTAGCACCTGCAATAGCAGGTCCAGGGGAGATAGTCAGATCCTTGTCATACAAGGAGTTAGTGACTGCCAGCTTCATCATGTCACGCGCTTTATTATAAGCGGTGATGCTTTCTACCTCTTCACCAACAATACCATTTGCTAGAGGAGATCCTTCTCTGTCAAAGTAACTCTTTGCTACAGAGATAGTGTTGCTGTTGCCACCGTTTCTGATGTCAGCAAGAACACCCTCAACAATAAAACCGATGTCACGCTTACACTTGGTCTCGCCAGGTGTCTCGTGATCAGTAACAACTTCAGCAGGAAGTTGAGTTAGGTTACCATCAGTTAGGACAGTCTCTACAATAGCGGCAAGGGTGCCAACCATGCTAGCAACATCAGCACATAGAGGAGTACCGTTAGGATCAGCAGTGATGGTCGAATCTTTTGAGAATAGTTCATTTCTGAACGCATCAATCATCAGATCTCGTGCTTTATTAAACGCAACGATAGACTCTGTTTGCTCATTTTCTAGAGAACCACTAATGAACGCATTGCCTGCTTCATTGAAGTATGTCTTCAGATACTTACGAGTGTATCTGTTACCACCTGCAAGTGCAACGTCAAGAGAGATAGCGTCGATGTACTCACCAAGGTCACGCTTACACTCAACTTCATTTGCACTAGCGAAGTTTCCTAGGTTTTCAACAGGAAGTTGTGATAGATTGCCATCGTTAATGACAGTAGTAAAAATCTGCGTTAGTGTAGCGATTGCAGACTGTACGTTAGCACAACCACCACCATCTACAGTGATAGTAGCATCCTGAACCAACAAGATGTTGTTGACTGCAGATTGCATCAAATCACGAGCTTTGTTGAAAGCAGTGATAGATTGTGCTTCTTCTCCTAGTAGACCGTTAGCAATTGGGGATCCAGTGTTATCAAAATACGTACCAGTAAAACGGCGAGTGTACTCGTTACCACCACTAACCAGATCAAGCCCAAGATAGTCAACAAATATACCCAGATCTCGCTTACATTTTGCTTCATTTGTTAGATCAGATCCTAGTGTTTCTGCAGGAATTCCTGCTGTATCAGCAGCAGTAAATGCATCAGTAACAATCTGTACCAAGACATTGATTGCAGACTCTACGTTAGCACATGAATTGGGATCAATCGTAATAGTAGCATCAGTGATTGTCAACTGATTCTTCATTGCTTGGATCATCAGATCCCTAGCAGCATTATATGCGTCATTTGTAGACAGCACTTCACTAATGATGTAAGAGAATACACCACCTTGGAAATACTTCAGGGTGAACTTACGGGTATACTCGTTACCACCTTTTACAAGGTCAATACCAACGTAATCAATTAGAAGACCGATGTCACGCTTACACTTTACCTCATCAGCAGGATCAGCGGCATTAGCACCAGCCTGCATTGCAGTCCAAGCACTATCAATAATTTCAGTTCTGTTCTGCTGGATTAGACGATATGCATCCTTAAATCTGTATACAGGATCGTCTGCAGGGTCGCCAGGGAAGAAGAAATCAGGGTGTGCTACAGCAATTTCTGCTGCTGCCCTATCAACAATTTCTCTCTTGTTCTGTTGGATTAGGCGATATCCATCTTTAAATCTATATTCAGCTTCTGTTGTACCATTACCACCAGGATAGAAGAAGTCAGGGAATTCAACTGCAAGATGTGCTGCTGATTTGTCTACAATCTCCTTGCGATTCAACTGTACTAGACGATATGCGTCAGCAAATCGTGACCCATCATCGGTTTGATTGTCACCAGGATGGAAGAAATCAGGGTGTTGTACGAAAATTTCTGCAGCAGAACGATCAACAATGAGCTGTTTATTCGCTTCAATTAGATTACCAGAATCAAAATATCTCGATTCAGGATTAGCCGTCTCTACAAGACCAGGACGGTTATCAATGTAGTGGTTACCAGGCATCAGCATGATGCTGAACTGGTCAAACCTATCGTTATCCTTACCAGGTAGGTAAGAGTATCTTGATACCTCTAGAAACGCCCTCTGGATGGACTTAAACGGACGTAGTGGGGAGTTACCTCTATTGTCTAACTCATCTGTCGCGTTAAAGTCATCTGGCGATACATATAGATACTTACCTGTTTTACTTGAGTAAAGATTATCAAGTCTTGTAAGAGGCATAATTAACCCGTTCCTTCTAGGACTATTTCTTCTGGATTATTTATACAATAAAACCTCCCCTTGTGAGGGAGGTTTTAAGCACACGGAAGGGGTTCTGGTTTGGCAATAATGCTATTATTGCCAACTCCCCCGACTGGAATCGAACCAGTAACATCCAAATTAACAGTTTGGCGCTCTGCCTGATTGAGCTACAGGGGATTGTTTACCTTTTCTTCCTTCTTTTTTTGATAGTAGAGTTTGTAGTATCTACGTTTTATTTCTTCAAGAGTTTCCATGTCTTCTTTCAACCCCATATATTTGAGATTTTGATAAGATCCTTCTAAATCACTAATGAGTAGAAGGATATTCATGGAGGTCACTGGACGACCACCAAAATTGTATTCGTCCAGTGATTTCATAATTATCAATAGTTCTCAACAGGAACGAAGCGATATGATTTAGCATAAGCTTCATGTTTGCCAACTACTTGAGGAACACACCCAACAATGATGTATGGGCATTGCTTAACACTCATCTCCAAACCATAGTCTTTACCGACCATCAGGTAAGAAGTTTCCAAGTAAAGTTCAAGAGCTTTTATAAAGTTGCTCATGTTTTTACGCGCTTCAGCAGGAGTATGCTTGTTGCTGTAAAGAATGAATTCAACAGGACTGTCTTTCTTTGCAATAGAAGGAAGAACGTGCTGACACCATGCACGAAACGGATACGTTTCGCTGTCAACCGCCATCAAGAATACTTTCCTGTTGTCAATCTTCTTGCCTGCTTTTTCACAGAAAGATTCCCATTTCTTACGATCTTCTACCAGAACTAGAGGGTCACCACCGCCAACACCACGACTCAAGACCCCATTAACGATCTTGGTGATGTTGTCCTTGCTGAAAGTTTTCTCGACGTGAAGTTCGTGGTGCAGGTAATCCAGAACCGCAGTTTCACTTAACTTCAGCTCATCTTTCTTGATGAGATAAAGACAACCGACAATCACAGACTCTCTAGTCGCACGGAAAGCAGGATCATGACGAAGGTTTTCAGTCAATCCATCTGTGACGCGACTCTTTTCAGAGTCATCTTCAATTACGTAGTAATAAACAGGCATATATCGTTCACCACGCCGTTTGGCGGAAATGATACGACCACGACCGTCACGAGGGTCTTCATCGGTGCTCATCAGAGGAGGAACATATGAGGTCTTCCATCCTTCAACCTCATACTTGTTCATGAACGCTTCAATGCGTTCTTCGGTGTTGCCTTCTTCTCGGATACCAAGGTTTAGCCACTTGTCATCATCTTCATCAACAGTGTTGAGGTCAAGGACCCCAATGTGAGAAAATGTACCACTCTTGATAGTGGGTGGGAGAACATTGTCGTTCAAGTAATCTTCAAGATTAATCTCACCAACTCCATTGAAACCAGGAATTGTGCGAGGACCTTGAATAGGAATTTCATAAGTCATAAGAACCTTTTGCAAATAGCGTTTGGAGTATCGATCGGTGCCGAAGCGTTTGTCGATACATGTATTATGACACAGATTTGACTCTGTGTCAAGTGTCGATGAGAGGACTTGAACCTCCACGAGTTACCCCACCAGAACCTAAACCTGGCGCGTCTACCAATTCCGCCACATCGACTGGAGCCCCCGACAAGATTTGAACTTGCGACAACCGCTTTACAAAAGCGGTGCTCTACCAGCTGAGCTACAGGGGCATACGTTTAAATTGAAACTCCCCAAAACGACCACCCCATACTTGGTCTACAGTTCCTACAAGGAATCCACGATCAACCACATTATAATAGTCTACGCCAAGAGTTGCCTCATTTCTGACATAGGTCATTTGATCGCCCTTGTAGGGAACCAAGCACTCACAACCGTCAATAGAACCATGAAATTGGTTTTTATTTGGGTCGTAAGTCATAATTGTATCACACTTTTGCTTGTGTGTCAACCCCTTGTCGTACTTGATTTGTTCTAGATTCAGAGCACCCAAATAACGCCATTTCTCAAAATCATAGTTAAGAACCCTAATTTGACCATTAGGATCTTCCATTGCTTCTACGATAAACTGCCTGTAAGGGGCATGTAGTTGATAATTGTAAGCTTGTTCGCCATAGAACATAGCGTCCGTTCCAGGCACTTTGTGGTGCTGTAGACGCACCATAGCAAACCTAGCAGGGTTTGAAAATGCTTGGACTTTATTCTCCCATGTTCCTTCAAACCATTCTATAAATTGTTCAATCATCTTTGGGTAATAGTTCAGGATCATTAACTTCAATATCAAACATCAGAGGATGACATTCCTCTTCAGCAAGATATGAAGAACATTTATATAATTCTTCGTCATCCCAGTCACGACCTTGCAATGCTTCAGTCTGAACTGATGGGTGCTCTTGAATAATTAGTGGGAGTTCGTCAAATGTGTACGGGATACTCTGTATGAAATACATACGTACCACACTACCCATATAAAAAACGTATGCTTGAGATAATGAGTATTTCATAACATCTTGACTACGTTTTTATTTAGTCACCAGACACTATTATATCACACAAACATTCCTTTGTCACTCATGTAGTGTAATGTGTCATGCATGTTACCAAGGTGTTTTGCACCAATGGAAACTTGTGGATATGTAGCATCTTTCCCAAACTCTGCTTCAAATGCTCTTTGAGTAAAGTGTTCATTGAGGTTATACTCATGAAACTCTCCTCCAATGGACTTGAGTAGTGCTGCAATACGCTCACACTCTTGGCTACCGTTACTGTAGATTACTGCTGTGTTCATATTCGATTACTATTTTTTTATGGGAAGTGGTTCGGTCAGTGCAAATATAATGCTTGACTTCACCGTTTAGTATCTTACACACATTATCTATCTGTAAATTAACTACAAAATCTTTGAATACAGGAGTAAGTCCTATTTTATTAGATCCTGGTGTATTAAAATCATCCATATAGCACTTCTTGTTCTGGGTTGAGGTTTTTCGCAAATTGCACAGGATCCTTTTCGGACTTGTGTACCCAATGATAGCGCATCATCTCGTAAATAGGGTCCCACATGGGGATACAGACATAATCAGTCATGTTGCCTCCAATCACTAGGTTTATCTCGCTGAAACCAATCCTTAATATCGTCAGCATCAGTGAATCCCTTCTTATGATTGGATGGATCGGGATCACCTAAACCCAGCCTATTCAGAAAATCATCTGTGCTGCCTTCTTGGATATCTTGTGCTGCTTGCCTTCTTGCCATTTTCAACATCTCATTAGCAGATGTATTTGCTTTAGCGAGTTTCTGCGCCCAAATCATATCATCTAGTTTTACATCGTCATTATTTGCGATACGTTTACAAATAAATTCTAGTTTTAGTCGGTATTGTGTAGATAGCATCTGCTCACTCAATTTGCCATAAGTATTTAGATACATCAACCTTTTTGGCGATTTTTTGGTGGCAATTTTTTTTCGGAATTTCTGTAACTGAAGGTTGATTTTCAGTTGAGGAAAATTGTTAGTGCTTTCATAGTCATCGTACCACCCGCCGTAAGATTTAGTGTCCCTACTTTATTAGCAAAGAAACTGTTACCTATTGAAGCAGTGATTCCAATACCACCAGCAGATTTCATCGTCATACCCATCGCATTAGGTCCTAGCTCAAGTTTATATGTCTCTGGTGCCGCACTTTGGGCGGTTGGTCCCTTAATACCATAAATCTTTTCTTCTTTTGGACCAAAAATTGTAGTATAAGATGCTCCAGCCATTTTGGTATACATTCCACCAGTTGTAGACTCGAAGTTCAGGTTGCCTAATGCTTTAACACGATAGCGTCCTGTAGCCTCAACTTCGTAATTACCTCTAATTCTATGGGTAACAGTACCAACCGAGTTAATAACATGCGTAGCACCAAGTTTAGTCTGCTGATCAACAACAACTTCACCAGTTCCTTTCGTCTTCTTGCGACCATCAATATTTTCGTTCAAAAATTCTGAATCAAAAGTGATATCACCTGCAAATACATTGAACTTACCGCTACCATCACCAACCTCAATGTTAACAAGTTCACCTGCTTTAAGAGTTAATGTCTTAATAGCATGGATGATAACGTTATCCCCTTTAATACCACACTCATCTCCCTGTGCTTCAATAGCAACCCCTCCTTCAGCAAAGACAGAGTATGCAGGAGGTGCAGATGAGGCAGAACCTGTTCCTGTTCTACCAGATCCTTCACGTTCTGATGTTCCACCAGTAGCTTGAATTGCAATTGATCCACTGGCTTTGTGTAATTGATCACCAGTATTAAGAATTAATTTACCACCACAACCTGCCTGACCTGGGACGCCAGTAGAGAAGGTCATGTTGCCGTTCTCGTCAAAGAACATAGCACTTTGACCGTTAGTAACGGTATAACCACCTGGTTGACCGTCAGCACCCTCCCAACTCATGCATGTCCAACCATCAGACACCCAGTGAACTGTTGGTTTTGCTGAACAAAATTGACCTTCTCCTGCTTTTGGGTTTCTACCACTAGCAGGTTCTTTTGCAGGTTGCCCCGAATTAGCACCTTTGTGTTGATTATCAGAATTATTTGATGGATGTGACATTATGGGCAATCAATATAGCGACCAGTTCCGATCTTAACAAGTCCTCTGCTGTTAAGATCTTCGGAGGAGAGACAGACCATGTTTGGTAACACAATAGCACCAGATCCTCCGCCACCAATTAGTTTAATAGTTGGTGATTTATCATTGTATGTTGTTGTTCTATCTTTAATTTGAACCGAGGTAACATAACCCCTATCATCAATAATAGCAGTTGCTCTGCCTGACTTACCATCTATGTATACCTCTGGAGCAGACGTATATCTAATGCCTGGAGAGATGAGAGTAAACGAATCAATGATACATTGCACGTCATTTGTAGATGCAAGATTACGCTTGTATCCTAAACCAGCTCTAGTAACTCTAATTTCAGAAACAAATCCTTGAGTATCTAAAAGAGCAATGGCTGTAGCACCAAATCCTTCACCAGAAACAATGACTTGAGGTGGTTCAGCATATGACTCACCAGTGTCTGTGATAGGAATACTAACAATAGATCCATCTTCTCCAGTAATAGGATTGCCTGCCTTTGGTTTGTTCGGAACATATGGATCAGGTGTATTCGCATTATCATTATCATCAATACCATCGCCAGTAAGATCTTCAAATCCACCACTAGCAAAAATTGTTGCATCAGTTGATGCTTCAGTTCCTAGAATCTGGAATGTCAATTGTTCAGCAGGTTCTTTTCTTTCATCATCCAAGATACCGACAATAATTCGTGCTGTATTGTCAACAATTTTAAACGATCCTGTGGTTGTACCACCAACAAAATCATCCGAGTCAACATCACCAATGATAATCCAGTTAAATTCTGTACGATCAGGAATATTTGTACTGGTAACAGTAAAGATGATGTCTTCTCCTTCAATGTATGCAGGTTTGTCGCTGGTGACAGAGATAGTAGCCTGTACAGCAGGATCCTCTGGTCTATCGGGGAATATAACTGCCTCATAGTCTGCTGCAATATTTACATCAGCAAACGATCCAGTGTCAAAGTTAACATCAGATAGACTTGAATTTCCTGGGTCAAACAAATTAAATCTGAATGTTTGAGTATCATTCAATTCGATACCTTCATTCATAGAAAGAGATACTGTGGCACTACAACGTGGAATGTCAATGGTTTGCAAATCTCCATTTTCGTCAAGAAACTCTTCGGTAAGAGTCTCAAATTCAGTAACCTTAACAGTTCCTGTCAAAGATGGGTTAGTAGCATTAATGTATTCTTCTACTATATCACCAGTCAATGTATATGTCAATAGACTACCACTAGGTACGTTAGAAGTATTAATGGTGTATGTTACTGTCCCACCACCAGCTACAATAGCTGGATCTACAATGACAGAGTATACTCTACTACCGTCAAATGTGATAGGCAACACAACCTCATCGTCATCATCGTCGTCACCATCATCGGGAATGATAGGCGGAAGAGTATCATCATCTTCATCAGGTAATTCAGGTCCATCATCATCATCGTCATCAATTGGTACGAGATCTGGATTGAATGGTGGTGTGTCCTCTCTACCAGGACCAGGTGGTACTGGATCTTGGTTAGGAATAGGAATAGGTTCGTTAGGAATACCACCAACAAAAATAATCCTGGTTGGTTTATTTTCCAAGTAATCAAATGACTCTGAACAATAGAATCTTTCTCCAGTATCACCATCGGCAATATTGTCTAGAAGATTATCAAGCCAATCATCTTCATCGTCTTTGCTACAGTCAGTACATGTAACAGTTGACTTTGGACAGCTACTACTAGGACCACTACATGAGATGCCTAGGAATGACATTATCTTTCCAATAGCACCACCAATCATGTTTAAAGGTGACGCTAATATTCCTAATATACTTTGCAGTGGTCCCAATACCTTACTGATCAAACCTTCCAAAAGTTCTAGAATTTTGTTAATGATACCTTCAACTAGGTTGATGACAGCACAAGCAGCAGGAGAGAACACATCCATGATGAAATCAAACAGCAGATTTGTTAAGAATCTTGCCAACATGTCAGTGATATTCTCAATAGAACACCCAAGTGCCTTAAGAATCTGATCAAGAACTTTCTGCACACCGTCTAATAGACGACCTTTCTTACCAATACTTTTCTTTGTTGCTTTTGGATCTTGGGGTACTTTTTCCTTCTGCTCAAGTGCTCCCTGAATGCCTAGGAGACCATTAACTAGGTTCTTGATACCCTCACGTAGATTCCTAATAATCTCTGACTGGGCACGACCCATCAGACTACGAACAAGTTTAGTAACCCTACCAATATGATGTCTAGCAATCGCTACCTTATCATACAAGAATCCATTGATTTTACTGACATAGAAGTCACCTAACTGTCCACCAGCTGCTTGGTTAGCAGCAAGCATATCACCAATGATATTCTGTACCTGCTTACCAAAGTTACTCTCCGTACCGCACTTGGGGTTGGCAATAGTAACACAGTTCTGTGATCCAGTAGGATTGGTTTCACTATGTTTGCCACGAAGCGCAGCGATGATAGCAGGAGCAGCATCCTCCTCATTACTAGCAGCAGCTGCTACTTCACCACCTTTAATGTTAGCACCAGTCTCTTTATCCTTTCCATCTTGAGCATTTTGAGGGAGATGCGCTGATGGTTTAACTTCACTGGAAGTTACGGTAGTGAAGTTCCTAGGTCCGTCACCACCAGCAACTGGATCATCATTATCGACTACAGTAGCACCAGCAGTGTGTCCAACAGAACCCATGATGATAGGTCTCTGCTTATCATTGTCAAGGAAGAATCCAATGACCCAGTTACCTGCTCGTAGTTCTGCTGTAGCACCAGTCACACCACCATCACTGAATGGTGTGGTCACAGGCATAACTACGTTTGCCCATGGTAGTTGCTCGGTCGGTGTCTTCTGACCATCTCTTAAGTGTACTCCAACAATACGCACACGATATCTACCAGACTTTTTAGGGTCGCTTTCTCTCCCTGTCTCAACCTGTCCGATCCACCAGTTGAAACCATCAGCGCCTATCTGATTAGTCGATATAAATGACGATAGAACTGGATCCATACCAATACTTTTATTTTTATTTAGTCTCTACATCAGAAGGTTCGTCTGGCATGCCATAAGAATCCCTTACTAAAGTAAGATATGTATTTGCTTTTAAATTCAAAACATCAGCGGAGTGCTGTAGTTTTGCAATCAAATAAGCACCGCTATGTTCCTTGTCATAAATGTCATTCTCTTCTCTTTCTTCTGACGGAATGTTGTTAGGAATCATAATCTCAACTGTCTGACCAGCACGTAGATCGGTTCGGAAAGGTATCTGAATAAAAACTTGTTGGTTGTTCTGCGACTCTTTCCTTGCAATGGACTGGGCTACAACATACTTCTGCCAATCAGGAAACTCTGTTGTGTTCTTCTTACCACCATCTGATTTCTCTGGTGATGCTACTTCTACACCATCAAACCAAGTCTCATGATCCATCAAGACAGACATGATTCTACTAGGATTGACTGCAAGATCAGCCTGACCTTTAGCAAGACCAGACTGTGATCCTAGGTGCTCCATATCACCAAAGCGATCACCTAAATTATAAACATACTCTTCGTAAGCACCAGTGCTAAAGTTATAGAAACAAATAACATTAGAGAACGTACCCATTCTTAACTTGGATAAGATGTCAATCTCCTGTTGGAAGTCAATGTCAAGGATTTTACGGCGAGCATTCTGTTGATTGAGTTGATCATTCTCTTGAAAGAATGTCTCCACAGGTGGATTAGTTTTAATAGAGTTTAGTGAGTCAATTGATCTAAAATGATATCCATCATAGTTTTCGTAGAAGTAATACCCTGCACTACCCTTTGATATTTGCAAGTCTGATGTTGTACTAGAACCT